>TARA_R110002003_G_scaffold122_10_pt1 | contig 22600 bp, 24 predicted proteins | sample TARA_R110002003 | Tara Oceans TARA_R110002003 (sample SAMEA4396441) | marine metagenome | biome: Westerlies Biome; feature: [SRF] surface water layer (ENVO:00010504); material: water (ENVO:00002006), including particulate matter (ENVO:01000060) such as... | depth 5 m
AAATCGCCTGGAGCGACACTTCGAAATCCACTGATCAGCGTCAAATTGCCTGGAGCAACACCGATATCCGCACCTCAGCACCAAATTGCCTGGAGCTGACCGACTGCGTTCGTCGGCTTCGACTATACGTACCAACTTCGATACCACATATCTTCACTGAACGCGTGGGATCCTGGAATCTTGAGCCAGCCGCGAACCATACCGTCCAAGAACTACTCCAAGGGTTATCGAACACTTAAATTTACTAGCTGAAACTAGATCCCCTACTACCTACATCTCAACTCCGAGTGCAAGTTCTGCCCCACATGTGCTATTTCCGTGCTCGCGCGTGCGCCAATGGCGCTCCCATAAATCGTGGCGGGAAATGCGCAGGCAATGGAGTTAACAATATGCTGCTAGTAGAATGGACCGGGCAATGCGATCTAAGACCCGGTGTGGCCTTATTGCCCCCAGGTACTGTCTAGCCGACCTCACTTTTTCTCAGGCCGCACTGGGTGTGTTCAGGGGATGCAGAGATTCGTTGCATAGTGCCCCTCATGCCCGCCATGCCAGGGAGTGTATGCAGTCACTGCACTAGGAAGGCGGAGGAGGAAGCTGCGGCGAAGAAGAAGAAGAAAGATGACGAGGAGAAGGCGAAGAGACCGAAGAGCAAGAGGCAGCTGGAGACACAGGAGAGAAGGGACTTTAGGAAAATGGCGTACGACGACCATGAAAGGGGCATGAGAGCGTTCAAGTTTGGAGGCTTCGATTGCAACATGAGTGAGGTGAAGAAAGAAGCGGGGTCGAATACTCAGGCCAAGAAACTTCAGGATAAGAAGGCTCAGGATAAAAAGCCTCAGGATAAGAAGGCTCAGGAGAAGAAGGCTCAAGAGAAGAAGGCACAAGAGAAGAAGGCTCAAGAGAAGAAGGCTCAAGAGAAGAAGACTCAAGAGAAGAAGGTTCAAGAGAAAAAGGCTCACGAGATGAAGGCTCAAGCGAAAAAGCCAGTCCGATTGCCGATTAGGAAATAAGGTGGTTGTATAATTTCGTTGAACTTACTGCGGTGTGTCAAATTGTACATAAGTTGTAATCATACATCGGCGTAATATGTAGTGGAGTTGTTTGTCGGTGCTGTTCAGAGAGATGCACTTGAAGGTAAATTATGTCCGAGTCCGAAGATGTATATGGAGCTGATTGCAGGTGTTACTAGAGTTGGATAAATATGGGCATGCCTGGGAATGAAGTACACCGAAACAGTCCGGCCGATTTTATGTTGACAGCGATGCGATACTCGAACAAAAACAATGTAGTTAGTACTCATTGTGCTACTAAAGAAGAACTAAATCCTCGCCATTGAATCTGGCAGCCAGTATCACAGTGCTGCAATGGGCTCTACTCAGCGCCTTGAAGCCGTGCCACTACCTAGCTAGTGACTGAGTGTTCACTCGTGATGACCGTTTATCATTACCACTCTCCTGACTCGATTGCGAGATCAGTGGCACGGGCATATTTCCATATACTGAGCTTCGACAGAGATCAAGGGTGCGGCGCAATATCAGCTAGAAATAATACGAGAACATTCATTACCTGAACCTTAGTGTGGCGTTTGCTCAACGCCATCTTCAGTCCGATACAGCTATCAAGTCATTCTAGGCTACGTAGAACGGATACATGCGGGTGCCTTGAACCCTGCTAAATCGATGTGCAGGTGTTTGCGTTGGGTAAAGACCATGTTCGTCGATTTCAAGTCGTCATGTTGTCTCGCGAGGCTGCAATTGTGCCATCACAGTTTCGAGCAAGGTGGCGATCAATGAGCCAACGTCGCGCGCACATGCGGAAACCGCTCTTGACAATTATTCTGCCTCAGAGACATGGTCTCATTGGCTGTTCCTCCCAAACGCCTAGATCGAGAACTGGACCCTTTCCCCGCCGGAAGCAGCGCCGCTACCACGTAGTCTTGCTGTATGACGCCACACTTTAGAAAGAATGATCGAGTAGGACCAAAGTATAAAGCCGAAGTTGACGCTGCTAAATGATAAACCTGGTCATTCTTGCCTGTTTCTTCGCAATTTGTCTGCATGTCTTGAACGATATCAGCTCGCACCATGCCGCCCATCACACTTTACTTTCTACAAGCATCGCGCAGCATCCGTACAGCATGGCTTCTCGAAGAGTTGGGACTCGACTATGAAGTCAAGTTCTCCGAGCGAGAAAATCAAAAAGCGCCAGAGGCATTCAAGCTCGCATCTGGGAATCCATTGGGAAAGTTTCCGACGCTACAAGATGGCAAGCTCACCATCATCGAAAGCGGCGCTATCAATGAGTACGTTATATCATTACCGAAGGTGCTTAGTACTTACTGAAAACCCAAAGCTACCTCTGCGAAACCTACGATAAGGCCGGCAAAATGCTCCCGACCGATCCTGCGCAACGCGTCAAAGTGCGCCAATGGATTCACGCGTCCGAAGCTACATTCGCCCTACACGCTCTGGCTATCCTCTACGCGCGATGGCACATCAAGGATGCGCCTAAAGGAACGATTGAGGCTGCCGAGAAGAGCATGTCGGCCAATGTACAAAATGACTTCTCCTGGTTGGAAACCGAGTTGTCGCTTTCACAAGGACAGTTCTTGTGCGGTGATCATGTCACTGCGGCCGATATCATGATGCACTTTTCCGCAACATTCATTCTGGCAAGAGAGCTCGGAACGCAGGGGAAGGAGTATCCGAGTATCAACAAGTGGTTGAAGGCCTGCGAGAGTACCGAAGCGTACAAACGCGCAGTGGCGAAGACAGGACACAAATTGTGAGAGATTTCAGTTGGGAATAATTTTCATGCATGAGTTACGGAACACTAGAATATGCCAGTCTCAAAGTTAAAAACAACTATGTCGAGACAACATATCAAGGGTCTGATTCGGTGCTTCGTGATGCACGTTCGGATGGTGGGGAGCATTCCCGCATTTCTTCCCCGAGAAATTCTCCCCGCATCTCCACAAGCAACCAGGAACAACGTTCACCCGCGACAACGCTCAAGACATGAAGGCGCCGTCGTGACCAATATGCAACCTCGGCCAATTGATGCGGCTGGACCGGCGGTAGATTTGGTACCCGCATACGCACCGAAAATGACCTGAAAGGTAACGCGTCACGACAGCACGACGCGCAACGTGTTTCCATCTCCTCTCAATCCGAATCGACCTCTCGCTCTACATAAGCAAATCGTGACTGCTCTCCGGCAACAAACATTGCTTTCGAAACCGTGTACATCGAGAGAGAATGGGCAGCATGTCGCAACCATTAGATATCGTGATAGTCGGTGCCGGACTTTCAGGACTGGCAGCATCGATTCAATGCGCACTTTCCGGGCACTCAGTGACAGTTCTTGAAGGCGCAAGGGAGCTCGCGGAGGTACCTAGAGCCGCAAAGTTCTGTGAAAAATGTGCTAATAATATCAGATCGGCGCTGGTCTCCAACTCACACCAAATGCTACCAGGTTATTGCAAACATGGGGCGTGTACGACACTGTAAGGGATAGTGTCTGCGAACCCGTCACCCTCACGGTACACAACTACCGGGGCAAAGTGCTCGCACATGAAGACCACTTCGACCAGAACATCAGGAAGAAATACAATGCGCCATTCTCTGACTGCCATCGTGTGGATCTGCAACAAGCACTAGTGAAGCGAGCAAGGGATCTAGGTGTCGACGTTGTCCTAAATGCGAAGGTCTCCAAAATAGACTTTGGCACCGGTTCAGGAAGTGAAGCGACCATCACCACCGAAGCTGGCCAGGGCTATATGGCCGATCTTGTCGTAGGCGCAGATGGTCTCTGGTCAACATGTCGTTCGACTATGCTGGGCCGAAGAGATCCTCCACTACCCACTGGTGACCTTGCCTACCGCATTGTGCTCACCATCGATCAGATCCAGGACCCGAAACTGAGAGAAATGGTCGAGAAGCCTGCATGTCGGTTCTGGGCTGGACCTGATGCGCACGTTGTGGCGTACAGTATGCGCGGTGGAAAGATGTACAACGTCGTGCTGCTCGTGCCAGATGATCTCGAAGAAGGCGTAGCAAGAACCCAGGGTAGCGTAGACGAGATGCGGAAACTGTTCGAGGGATGGGATCCAGTGTAGGTATTCCCAATCCATACTGATAAAGCTGGATGCTGACAAAGTACCAGACTCACCCAGCTCCTCTCCTGCGTCGACAAAGTTGACAAATGGAAACTCATGCATCGCGAAGAAATGCCTTCCTGGACCAATCCGCAAAACAATCTCGTCCTGATCGGCGACTCCTGCCACCCCATGCTTCCTTACCTCGCGCAGGGCGCCAATTCGTCCATCGAAGACGGCGCAGTTCTTGGTCTGCTTCTTGCACCCAAGCACTTCAGTCAGAAGTCGCAACTTCCAGAGACCTTGCAGTTGTTCCAGCAGATCCGCAAATCGCGAGGCGAGGGCATCGTAAGAGAGACGTTCAAGCAGCGCAAAGACTTCCACATGCGCGACGGCGAGGAGCAAGAAAGGCGAGACAAGCTGATGTTGGGTATGCTCGGCGGAGAACTAAAAGGCCCCTTTCCTAGTCGCTGGACATGTCCGGAGGTGCAGCCCTGGCTGTACGGCTACGATGCAGAGAAGGAAGTCGAGGCAGCCGTGGCGGCGAAGAAGTGAGACAGCCTTGCGGGACGTTGATATCGTTGCCTCGGAACTTTTTTGAGATAATGAACATGATTGGATCACTGTCAGTTGTCCTAAACATGGTAAACTTTGTTTTGACAAGTGCTGGGAAACGTGACGTTACACCACAACCCATCGTGAAACAACTGACTCGCATACCTACCGAGGCTCGTCTCGTCTCGCACTAGGATGCACACGCCACCATCGAAGTGATAGGATCGATCCTCCCGTATCCCCCTTGCGATAACCGCTTCGGATTATTGAAGGACAACAGCGCTGCGACAATCTATCCGTCCCGCACCTTGTCCACACATGGTGATCCTGGGTATGCTATTGCCGAGGTGTGGGTCTCTTGGAAACGTTGATCGAGCAGGTCGCATCGGAGATTTTCTTGGCCTCATTACATGAAGGCAGAAGAAACAATGCCGTGGTTGTTTCGAGACCAGATCATGGTCCGCCTTACCTGACGTGGGGTCATGATGTACCGAGGCGAGAATGATGTTGTTCAGATATAAGATGAGTGCTTGGAATGGACTGTAGGTATCGACACCGCTTCAGTCATCTTCAGTCTTTCATTCACTTCGCTTTATAACGCTCATTCGTTGTGCTGTGCACTACCATTCGCTTCTATACAATTCCAAACCATATCACATCTATCATCAGACGACCCTCGTTCACGCTCAAGATGAAGCACACAACCACCACCCTCATCACCCTCGCCGGCATCAGCAATGCTATGCCGCACCCGCAATTCAGTCTCCCGGCCTTCAGCATCCCTTCTTTCCCCTTTCCCACTAACCTCCCTGGTTCCGGCTCCGGATCTGGCTTCGACTGGAGCAGCATCATCGGTGGTGGCAGCGGCAACAGCAAACTGCCTAGTCTTCCTGCTGCCACCGGCGGAGGAAGTGGCTTCGGAAGTGGCTTCGATTGGAGCAGTTTACTCAATGGCGGTGGCTCTGGTCTCGGTGGTTCAAAGACCGTTGCCACGCCTACTCAGACCGGCGTTATCGCTGTACCGACTCCCACTGGCTCCACAGGTGGCAACACTAGCGATGTAGGAACCATCGGCTCCAACTGCACGCCGCAAGCCGCTAGCGGGGGGAGCACAGAAAATGGCGTCACAGACAAGAACTGCTGCACCGACATGACTGTGATTTTCGCTCGCGGAACCAGCGAGCTAGGGAACGTAGGCACTGTTACTGGGCCGCCTATGTTCAGCGCTCTGAGGGAGAAGTTGGGAAATGATAGGGTGACGGTACAGGGCGTGGATTATCCCGCCTCTGCTGCTGTACGTACTCACTCCTCTTGGACGAATTCAAGGAAATAGTAATTGAAAGATGCTAATGGTACGACAGGGCAACGCCAACCTAGGCGCCGACGGCGGCAAGAAAATGGCTGATCTCGTGGCTACCGCACTATCTCAATGCCCAACCACCAAGATCATTGTCTCGGGGTACTCGCAAGGAGGCATGGTGGTGCACAACGCGTTCACCAACGGCCTCACTGCGTCCAAGGTCGCTGGAGCCGTGCTTTTCGGTGACCCATTGAAGAGGTCTGCTGTGGGCGACATGCCCACGGACAAGGTCAAGCAGTTCTGCGGTACGTCGGATACTATCTGCGGCGGTGGTGGCGATGGCGGCGCGACCGGTGGACACCTCAGCTACGGAAGCAGTGCCGACGCAGCGGCGACCTTTGCGATTCAGGCAGCTGGGCTTGCTTGAACGGTGCCGCTGGCATTGGGAATATGAGAATCGGGCTGGCCTGCTGGATGACCATGTGCGGATGTACCTTTGCTTGTATATACTTAACCCCAACGACGCTCCTTTGACCCTCAACTCATCTCACCTTAGCCGCCTCCGTACTTCCTCACCAGTGCTTTCATGATGCTCACTGCACCGCCTTTATACCCACCGCCAAACAGCGCAAAGTGGTTTAGGTGGTGATACAGTTCATACAGCTTCACGCGATCTTCGTACTCTTCTACTGGCTCCGTCTTCGGACACAGCTCGTGGTACTCTTTCGAGAAGCTGCCACCGAAGCCGCCGAACATCTTCATGATGCCGAGCTCGTACTCATTGTGCGCATAGCAGGCTGACGAGTCGTATATGACGTCTTCGGGCTCGCCTTCGGTGCTCCCAATCTTGCCTACGCTGGCATTGCCGCTCCACAAATCGCCGTGCACCACTACGGGTGTGATGCCTTTGCCGCCGTTCAAATGGTCGTCGCCGAGCAAGCGCGGTACGACTTTTGATGCCGTGGTTTCGACAAGGGTGCGTAACCCCCTGTCGCTGCCGTTGGACTTCTCGGCTCGTCGGAGGATGAAGCGTAGTCTGTTTTCTGCATAGAAGTCCGCCCAGCTTGCTTTGTAACTGTTGTCTTGCGGTGTATCTCCACAGCACGTAGTAACGGGAAAGCCGAATTGAGGCTTATCATAGCCATCTGGTATCGGTGCAGGTGTGGTGTGTAGCTTCCCGAGCTTTGCGGCAAGCGATTGCGCTTTCGGCGACTTGGAGGCAGACCGTGATGTCAGGTGAAGGAAATCAGTCACGAGGAAAGATGTCTGTGGTTGCGACTGAAATTGGCCGTGGCCGAAGGACTGTGGGCAGAGCGTGGGCACGGCGTTGTGGATGGCTTTGAGAGACGCGTCTTCGCCTTATGGCGCTGTCAGCGCGTCAACGTCGTGCGTCACGTGTTGTTACATGCTGTGTACCTTCAAACATGACCTTTGCATCCTCTCCGCTTCCTGTCTTCATAAAGAAGGTCTTGTCGGTGCCGTCTTGACCCTTCGACACGATCTTTGAGGTCAATGCCGAGCTGCAGCCGCCTCCGCCAGCGGAAGAGACGCTTGTTGTTGCGGTATCAAGGCCGAGTAGCTTTATTACTGCTGGATCGAGCTTCATTTTGCACGAAATTGTGTATTTGCTGAATAATTTGAGCATCAGAGTCGTATCTATGGTTGAGATACAGTAGGTTGATGAGCGCTTGCGGAGCCTAGAATGACGTCATCACCTTTTAGTGATGATTCTGAATGCTGCTACCATGAGCTCCGAAGACTTCAACACGGATATCTGCCTCAAACTCGCTCAGACTCAAAAGTATAAGACGGCATCGCAAGCACCTTCGGACAAGCCACATGGTGCCAATTGACTCATGCATCAACGGACAGTCTCAGCCCTCCTCATCCTAACACCCTACGCATCGCCCAGCATTGCCAACATACGTGATCTCCTCGTGATCATCGACTTCCCCACGGTAGTAGTCGTTGGTGCAACACGCCCATCTCGTCCAATTGGTGTAGTAGTACCCGTGTCCGCAGCTATAGTCCATCCGGTGTTGGCACGTGATCTATCCGCATTCAGTCAACTCCAGTTAAGAATGTCGGAAAGTTGCTACGGAATCTGACTTACACGAGGTGATGGTGGAAACAGCAATTGCGCACCGCAGAAAGGTATGGTGTCTAGGACGTAGTGCTTCCTCGTGTCCAAAGCGTTATAATTATCAGAAATACTGCATCACACAGTTTTGCAGGCAGTGGAGGCAGTTAAGTGCAACGGCAGCCTGTTCAGCCTCAACTCATGTGCTCACCGATGTTGCATATCCGGGTAACGACACAGGCAGAGAGCGGCAGGACATTCGCTGCGCCGAGACGGCCCTCATCTCAAGATGGGCATCGCCCACCGCTCACAGCCACACCGCGACCTGAAGAGTCTCACCCGTGACCGTTGTGCTCTGAACGTGGTTGATAATTCGGTGCATGCAACAACATTGTACGGCCATGCATGCCAGCGACTGGCTCATTAATGTTTGACTGATTCACCTCACAGCCCTTTATAAGTCGTCTCGCAGACTGAAGCAGAACACGGGAGCGAAAGCACAACAACAATCAGATGAAAGCAAATATGTCCTTAGAAATGTACAGTCCAATCACCGTTTATCAATCTCAGATTATCCCTCTTCATGAACAATGGCGCGCCGGACGTCATCTTTGCCTAGCGGATATCGCGTATTCAGATTCCAATGTACTGGGCTGCGATCTCCTGCATACGAAGTGCACTATACCACCAAATACATCGCTTTATAGAACTCGGTGACGTGTTTCCGCTAGCGTCAGTAGGGACACTACTTGAACGCGGCGATCACAGCTTTGGGCAGTGGCCAATCTAGATTGTGTCAGCGCAGCAATCACATTCGAGAACACAACTCACCAAACACTGGACGCTCCTTCACACGCTTCGTCAATACGATCTCATCGCCAGCTCGAATCTCCTTCCCGTAGTCCTTCTTCGCAGTATACGAGTACTTGCCGAACACAGGCCCGTACTTCCAACCCTTGTCGACTCTTCGATCAGCGGCGAGCTTCTTCCACACCATGCCTTCCTCGCCCTCTGCCTTCTTGCCCGTCCTGTAGTCGACGGTGATCGCCTGGCATCGCCAGCATGTACCACCAAACTCCATCTTGATGTCACCGGGGAAGATGATCTCCGCCCAATAGTCTTCGTCGTATGGTGCCGGACTACCCGAAACGATGATATTGGGACGAAACTTTGTTATGTCCATCTCCAATCCTTCCTCCAAGCGCGAGCTTACTTCATCGTTTGACTCCTTGGTAACCACAAGATACTGTCCGATATCCTGGAAAGTGATCGTCTCGGGCTGTGGCGTCAGACTAGACGGCAAGAGCTTGCGAAGAGGCGCAGTGTACGGTGATCGCTTTGCCTGCGCCATCGTACCATTTGGAGCGCCGGAGCCAAGCACGACACGACTGTTGTTGCCGATGTACACTAGATGCGTTTCGAACTCCAAGTACTTACTGAACCAGTTGGCGACCTCTTCGCCCATGTCATACGCATCTGTTGCGCTGCCATGTAGATCGAGATGGATCTTCTGCAGCCCACCAACTTCTGGTCGAAGCGCAAAGCGAATCTGATGCTCCGAGCCAGTCCAAGTAAGCTGCTCCGGACTGGGGTTCTCTGGTCCAACTCTTGTAACCGTGATCACCTTCTTGCCGTCGACTTCTTCGATGACTTGTTTGAAAAGCACCATTTGGAGATTGAAACCACTGTACATGGTTTCATACACCTTGATCTCTTTGGTCTCAGGATCGCGATGGATTTTCTCGAGACAGAACGTGCGATCATCTTCGAACCCCTGAGGTCCAATCTTACCGGACTTGACGCGAATGCCGCCGAGGCCTTTGATGGGGTAGTGCCATAGCTGTGGCAGATGGTGAGCACATCGCGCATGGCGTGCGAGAGTTTTTTGGCGCGATTACTGACCTCTTCGATCTTCAACTTCATATTTGTTTCTTCTGTAGTTTGAATCTTTTTGTTCTGCATGTCGTATAACAACAATCCCAGCCCGAGAGCTGCGGCACCTGAGATCGCGGCCCATTGTAGTTCGTTGGAAGTCATCCTGATATCATCAATCACAATTCGCTGCAGCCGTCATGCCTTTGCGTGCGACATTGACAGCAGCTGAGGCACTCTTTATCATGTTCCACCCCCGCAACTTAGATAAGGTGATCGGAAGCGGATGCGCTGCCACTACTTCGTACCCCGCGACGTACGCATCCAATCAGCGCACGCTGCAATTACGCCCAGGTTCGTCTCACTGGAGCTGGACGTGAGACTTACCAAACGACGTATCGCGTGGAAACTCGCCGCGATCTTATCGTCTGGCGGCTTTAGCCTCAGTGCTGTCGCTTGAATTGGAACACTCTCATTCTGCCGCCATCTACTTCAATGGACCATCACATAATGCCTTCAAGACAGGTAGGCTCAGAATTGTATCCGTAACCGACATATAAAGAGCCGGCGGTAAGTAATTGCACCGTATTCAACTCCTTCGCGCTCACTCAGCCTATCCATGCCAAGCTTCCTTCAGCTGGAGTATGTACAGGGTCCGAAGCATATGTTCGACCGGACGCTCACGATTCTCCACGCTTCATCGTCGTCAGATTTCCCTTCTGGTCCAGCGTCAAATTTGTACCACCGACGTTGGCGTCCGGCCCGTCGAATAGAATGGCGATCTCCTCCAACGTAGGACCTCGCGTCTCCACGTAGTAGAAATAGATAGCTAGACATTCCAGGACCAACACAACAACGTACACGATGTAAAACTTCCAACCGAGCGCTGCGAGTCCGATAGGGTTGACGTATTGGTTGAAGATGCCCGCAAGCGATGTGCCAACGAAGCAGAGTGTGAGACCCTTGGCGCGGATGCGGTAGGGTAAGATTTCGACGGTGTACGAGACGGTCAGACCCGGCCAGGCGAGGCCAGCAGCTACGCAATTGTCAGCTATTGAACGAAGCATTTGAAAGGATCCAAGACTTACCGCCGTAGAATAGGAAGATCATGGCCAAGACCGCCGACCCAGCACTTGCGTCTCCTGTTTTAGCGTACGTAGCACTGCACGCCGTCCAAATCGTGAACGAGATCAGCATGCCGATACCAGCGCTCAAAAAGAGAACCCGGCGCCCGATACGGTCGACCAAGAACGCGCAGCCAAGCGACACAATGAAGCACCAAATTGTCAAGCCACCATTGATGAGTGCTTGATCCGATCCCTTCGTAATGCCGATCGTGGTTAACACCGCAGCCAGGTAATAGCTTACAAGCCCGTTGCCCGAGCACTGTGAGAAAAATGCAGTCAAGAGGATCAAGTAACATCGCTTCCTGTTGCCCGGCGTTCGGACCAGTTCATACCATCCGCTACTCGCACTCGCGGCCTTCTCGATCTCTAGCGTCTGGCTGATTTCATTGTACTCCCAGTTGACCCAATCGGTTTCCGCACCGTTGCCGTGGTACTTTGTCAGCATCTTCTTGGCTTTGCTGTGCTTGTTCTTGCTGATCAGCCAGCGAGGAGACTCGGGAAGAAGGTAAACGAAGAGTAGCTGGATGCCGGGCATGGCACATTGAAGGCCAACAGGAAGACGCCACGAGAGATCCGAGCTGATGTGAGTCAAAGTACCGTATGTAGTCCATGCAGCCATGATAGCACCGAGATACCATAGTGTGTTGTAGATTGTGGTGACTCTCCCGCGGTGCCGTGGATGCGCAATCTCGGTAATGAGGAGAGGGCATGTCGCGTTGGAGATGTTGCTTCCCATACCCATTAGCCATCGTCCGGCTAGGAACATGGCATCTGGGTTGCTTCGTTGCGGAAGTGCTTGGATGACGGAGCCGAGAATGACAAGGCAGCAGCCGATTGCCGTACCCATTCGGCGACCGAGCATATCGGCAATGTATGGTGTAAAGAGGAGGACAGCGAAGCCTCCAAAGCCTGGAAATGCACCTAGTAAACCGAGACGTGATCCGGTGGGATGATCGAAGACTTTTCGATCAGGTGTCAGTCTTTCTGTATCTGAGTGTAGGACATAGAGACTCACATTCTTGCCATGCAGGCATCGTTTGAAGTCCGTTGAGGAGACTGCCATCGTATCCCAAAGTGGTCGAGCCTAGGAAAAGGAACGGCATCATCAAGTACAGCTTCCTCAACTCGGGCTGCTTGTACCAAGGGCGGTCATCTTCGGCAGGCTGGCCATGAAGCCCAGCGTCCTCCTGATGGACAATGTCGATATCTTGTTTGCTGTCCATGATGACAAGGTGCGTTGAATAAGTTCGGATGAGCGACAATCAGCTCAATGCTGGATATTGATCTTCACTCTGGCCATGGTCACCAGTATATATATAGTTAATGCCCAGCCGTATGGTCTGCCCCAGAATCTCGCCCGAGGCGTCGGTATGCTTGCATAGTGCCATGGGGATGAAAGTTTGGAGTCGAAATGGCAAGTGCGGAGGTGGAGAACGGCCGCGATTCATGCTAGCACAACCAAATGGGTGCTTAGCGCGCCACGCACCCCATGATCATGCAAGATTTAAACCGTTTTTCCGAGCCATTCTTTGGCGACCTTGACCTTGCGACAATCGATTTTCTGGATGATGGAAAAACCTCGGATCAATAAACGTGCTCGTACGTCGGCTGCGTGCGATGCTTGTCGGGTAAGGAAAGTCAAGGTAAGTGGGCACACCTTTGGTCGAAACGACCTCGGAGCCAGGCGCACCAGCATTGTGTGCATCCTTGGACAGACATGCATATCGGCAGCCGCGTCCAGGTAAACGGTACCCTGTGTAGCCTCAGGCTATTTTGTGGTCTCAGATGAGAATACACGATTGATCTTGAGGTTACCCAGGTAGACATACTCCACTTGCATGTTGGTGCTCGTTGTGAGCTCCCGAGGTCTCAGCTGGCCCGTGTATCGAGAAGTACACTCTAACAGTATCAGTGCGTCTCTTCGAGCGATGATCCGAAGTGTCTGATGTGCAAAGAGCTCGGTATCGACTGCACGACTGAGCGGCCGCGTAAGAAAAGGGGCCCCAAAAATCGCTACGTACAGGCGCTTCGCGCACAGCTCGACGGCGAGATTGTACCGGGCGAACCGGGCCACGGACAACATGATCTCGATCTCATAGCGCCGCTTGACACGCTTCATCGAATTATTGATGACTGGTTCGACTGGATTCACCCGGTGGCGCCAGTGCTCCATCGTGGTCTCTTCATGGAACGAATGGATGGCAGGCAGAACTCCGAACGTGACCGTTCAACAAATTTCCTCCTCCTGGTGGCGTCAATATGTGCTGCGACTGTGGCTAGCCTACGGAGACGACGGCACAACTACGGAATGGTAACTGTCGAACTTTGTCTAGAGCTGGCCGAGCACCACAAATTGTGGAGCTCTTCTAGCAGCATCACGCTTGACCGGGCATTAACGCTCTATAATTTCTCCAGCGCGGTGCATCACGAACATGGCTTCGACTCCCCGCTCGTATTCCGTCTCAGCGCGGAGAGCGCCATCAGCATCAAGTATCTCATCCATCAGCGGCTGGATCGGATGACCTTCATCGAGCAGCAGCAGCTGAAACGCATCTACTGGCTAATCTTTGCGGGGCAGTGCACTGGAGATCTACACGGCAGACGATTGCTGGTTCTGCATCACGCCCACGAACCTATCGCCGGACTGCTGCCGATGACCGTCACAGACGAAGGGCTCTTACATGGGCCTGTCGCCACGCCTACCGATACAGCAAGTCCCGACTGGTCATACATTACTGGACTCAATGCGCTCTCTAGACTGTTCCTGATTTGGCAGTCTAGCCAAGCTGTTCCGGTACAAACTTTTGAAAACCTCCAGGATCATTTATCGCGGGCTCATCAAACGTTGAACGAATTGCCACCCGAACTGTCGTGGTCCGAACACTTCGATAGCACTGACTACTTCGGTTTCAACGTGCAGAAAGTCAACTTGAAGGTCACCCAATTGCATGTTCGATCAAATCTTCTGGAACAAATGAACACGCTTGCAAGAGAACAAGGGTTTCGCATCACACCGGATGCCATCATCAGCGAGCGGCATCTCGTCGTGGAAGAACTCCTCGATGTACTCTACACCATGCCAGAAGAGGTTTTTGATGCCAATGGCTACAGCATCGTCCCGAAAATCCGAGATATTGGTAGCGCATTGTTCGACGAGTTGCGGACTGGTTCCCACGGACGCAATCTTCAGGCAAGCATCAACTTGGACAAGTTGCTGGCGAAGTTAGAGACCTTGGACTTAAGGCCAGTAGGTCAAACACCATACCTGTAAACATTGCGCAAGCTGCGACTTCATCGTGTAGCTGCTCCACGACTACCTTCAGTGGTTCAGTAGCCACTGTTAGACAATCACAAAGCTCGCTGAGACTAGGCAAACTCTCATCTTTTATACACTGTTCGATACATGGTCGACGATCAAGGGCCGAAATAAGGCACGGACCATTCGCTGAGAGTCATTCAATGATTCATTGCAAAAGCCGCTCTACGCATCTATATGATCCAGCAAACAAGTCAGAAATCAGAATCATCCTCCTCTAGGCTGTACGTCCAACACTCAGCAATGCACGTCCTAGCGGGTATCGTTACAGCGATCGGGAAGCCGCCATAGTCAGGATCTTCGTTCGGCATTATGAGGAACTCGCCGCTTCTGGTCTCATCGCCGCCGAGCAGCTTCAACGTGGTCAGTTCGCACGTTTCCGGATTAACCTCCTTTTCCTCCGCGTGCAGTATACCAGTGAAAGTCGACTTTGGGTTGGTGCTCTTGAAGTACAGGTTGAATCCCCAGCCCGCGCACAAGAACTTGCCGTCGCCCTGATGTATGACCATACCGGCACCTGGTCCTTGTTTGCCGAATACAAACGCGCGCTCGATTATGACTTCAAATCCTCCCATTATCTTGGTCCACGGCTTTTCCTTAATCTTCTGGCCTTCGACTATCTCATCGAAAAAGAACCCGAGCATGTCTTCGGGTCGGTTCGCTTGCGCCTCGAGGATTTGTTTTCGTATGGAGTGAATGAGGCCGTAATGTTTGGTGAATGGGCTTTCTGCAGCCGTGTGCGAGTCGATGCCAAAGGGCGAGCATCCTAGCGCGAGGTAGTTGCCGTACGCGCTCCAGACCCGGCGCGCGCCCTTGTCGGTTCGCTGTTGTTCCGGAATGAAGAGTGGCTGATTGCCATGCCGATAATTTGCGCACGTGGTTTCGTAGTCGTGGAAGTACAGATCTGGACCGATGAAGTCGAGACTTGGCGCATTGAAGAGGTAGACGTCCATTGTATGCGGGCATGGTCCGCCAGATGGGTAGATGCCCGCCTTCTGACCACCGCCAACAACGACTGGTATGTCTGTGAGATCGAGGCTCGTAGGATCGTCGAAGTTGAGCCACACGTTTGCGTAGAGCGGGATTGGATACTCGACCTTTCCAGCAGATGCAACCTTGTGGATGTAACGTGAAAATGCGTCTGCCATGAACATCTCGTTCGCATCAACGATATCTTGCGAGCCGAAGACGTCCTCCCAGGTAGCTTGGCCGGCGGCCGCAGCGCTTACGTTCGGCGAGTACCGCTTCGAGAACTCCGGGTGCAGGTCGGCCTTCTTCGACTGCAGATGCTGAAGCAGCTCTTTAGGCACAGGCTCCGCGAATTTCTTGTCCGCAATCTTAGATCGATCTCTCGAATCACCCAAAAGCCCTGTTTCGTTCTCGACTTGTACCATAAGTACTGTGCTGTGTTTCCCATCGAACTCCTTTAGGTGTGCCATGAACTTTGCGAACGCCTTCGCATCGGCTTTCCAACCCTCTTCGCAGAATGGGCTGATGAGCTCCAGCGTCCTCTTCTTTGCACCAGCTTCCGAGACGTGAACTCGAGGAAATCGCTTCACGTCTTTCTTGACCCATGCTGGCACGTATGTTGAAAGCGCGTTCTTGAAGCTACCGAACCATAACAAAACAAGCTTCATGTTGTGTTTGCGCGCAGCCAAGATGACTGCATCGAGGTTCGAGAAGTCGAAGCGGCCTTCCTCGGGCTCAATCTGCTCCCAAGAAACGGAACCAAGAAGAGTATTGATATGCATGTCTTTCATATTTTGCCATATCTTGTCATCGGCCATGTACTTTGCAGAGCTCAGCGTCGAGTTGTGCAGCTCAGCACTGAGCATGAGGAAGGGCTCGCCATTGACGATAAGCTGACTTGACGTTGTCGTCTTGCGAAGGTGTGGGATATCCATGGCTGTCATGGCAAAGAGTCAAATGAACTGGGTCTGGCACGGCAGCAGGTATTGTCAGAGTTTATGAATGAGGTGAGGAAGGAGGACAAACATCAAGAAAATTAACATAATACCGGTAACACGCTCGCGCGCGCTGCTCGGCTCGACAACTGCACTAACTTATGCCGTGTCGCAACATCTTCGGAATAACCCTGCAGAAGTTGAGATCATGGTCCCACTTCGAGAGCACCCACCAACATGGTGGCGCTCGCGTATGCCGGCGTGGTTTTGCGGAGAGAGCTGGATAAATCACACGAGTCATTTCTCCGCGCACTTGTGTGGCCGAGGATTGCCCATTTGGGGAAGCATGGCGTGAGCCACCACAAGAACATGATTGAACCTTGGCTGATGTCCCTCTTCGTGTTAATTGCTGTTTCTGCGCTCTTTGTCCGACAAAATCTCGCCCTGGTGCGCAAATTCTTGTTGCGACGAATCTGCACTCACAAAGCTCCGAGCTGCACAAGTGCGATTTGTCTATACACGGACTAGTATACTGCATGAACAGCTTCCTCGCAGTCCTTGCGAACAAGAGCCGCATGCGCTGGGCTCCGGGGAGTTACCTTGACTGCGAACTGGGCTTTCCCGTTGGTGATTTGCGGTATCGCCATCGTATCAATAGGTTGACCTGGGATTTGCGTAAAGTCGAAGCAGTAGAGCAAGCGCGCTATGGCGATCCAGACATTCATTTCGCCGACCTTCCATCCTACGCAGATTCTGCGACCTGAATTCTCGTTGTCAGCGCGGGCAGAGTAAGCATAAAGCTGAGGGCAGCTGTTGCCTCACCTGGTCCAAAGCCGAAATGCCCTTTCGTTGTGTTCTCTTCATCGCCATCGAGAAACCTTTCTGGCCAAAAGCGTTCCGGTTCCTGATACTCATTTGGATCCAGAGCTATTGCCCAAGCATTCCAAGTGAATATCGTACCTGCTGGAAAACGGTAACCCTCATATTCATCATCCCTTGTGAGCATGTGCGGTGCACCTATCTCTGCTGTGATCGGTCGCCATCGAAAGCCTTCCTTGACCACAGCGGATATGTACTTCAGTCTCGGCTTATCGTCCCACTCCGGCAATCTCTCCGCATTGTGACCGCAGACTGCGTCTAGTTGCTCTCGAGCGCGAGAAACCCAGTCGGGGTACGTTGCTGCACCAGCAATGATCTGGCCAATCGACACTCGCGTGGTGTCACTACCAGCCTCCATAAGAGAGCCGAGTGTAAAGAGCTTTTGAGTCTCGTCCATGAGCTTGATCTCTTCACTCTTCAAGAAGTCTGTGACAAAGCATTGCCGTTGCGTGCCTTGTTTGATGCGCTCCTCGCACAGTTCCAACTGACGCCGGTAGACGCTATGAAGGTGAGTGAGCATACCGTGATTTATGAATTTTCATATGCTTACTGAGACGTTTTGCGGAAGACAGCTTCTCCACGTGGTCGCCACCATTGCAAGCGTTTGGGCAATTTGGCCAGAATAGGAAATCCATGCACGATATTGACACCAGGTTGCTGATTTGCCAAAAACAGGTCAATCGTTTCGAAGAGCTCAACAATCTCAGGATCGTCGAGCATTGATCTCCGGCCGAAGATAACACTCATTATGACCGAGTTCGCATAGCGGCCGTTTGCGGACCACCATCTGTCGGGCTGTTGCAGATAATCCCAGCACAGATTCTTCGACTCGAGATCCTGAAACGGCTTGAAGACGTCCTGCTGGCGAGCCATTAGGACGTTATGCATGATTTTCCTGAGCATCTTCCATCGATCGTTGTACGGCATGAGCACAATTCGCGAGCCGCCCGACATGATATCCTGGGTCATGGGAAACGATGGTCGTGAGCTGTATATAGCTGTACGGCGCACTAGAAGGTCATTGACAGTCCGCGAGGAATTCAAGAAGACCCAAGTGGAGTCGCCGAACTTGCAAGTGAACCTGCGGCAGTCATAAGCGGCCCTGTGCTAGGTGGGGTTGTTGAACGATCGGAGGGAACTGACATCTCTCCATACTTCTCGGCCATCGTCTTTGCCCATGGTCCCTGCATCTCGGCAGGCATCTGGAGTGAATTGCCCAAAACTGGAACGCCTGGGATCTGCGCCGGCAGCTTGTACTTTCGATTGAACTGCCAGCTTTGGAAAAGACATCTCAGAACCAAACTTACGATGCACCCGATCAAAATTGGGGCAAAGAGGGAGCCTTGGCTCACTCCCATGTTGTGCAGCAATGCCGACATCGTGATAATGCGCTACTGCGGCCAAATGGCGATTTAGAAAATGATGAGACTCAGGTTGCCCAACGGTAATCGTGTAGGTCGTGATATCTTGCAGCTCAACGCCCGTGGTAAATATCAACTAGACGAATTTGTAGCAACATTGCGTTGTGGGGTTCTAGTGGGGTCGATATTCCGTGTGGGGTACGGGGTAAGCCAGCTTGCAGCCTTGCACTTTGTCCCGATGACTCTGAAGATGCTGAGTCTACCACATTCGACCCGCAGCAAAACTAGGTCATAATGTACGTTAGTAAAGGGGCGTCCCTTGATACGGTATCATCCCTATAGCACACGTGATTTGGCGCATGGAAGACTCCCGATCTGTTTAAAATCCTACGACTTGTCACGGATTGTCGTAGCGGCTCAGGCCCTCACACCGGTCTCGGAGGGAGAGTTGAAAGCAGAGTGCTCGAACAACCAAGCAGTGCATTGGTCGGACTCTTGGTCATCTGGTGTCTTCGATGCTATACCTATGTCGGCCACTGTGAAGCGTGCAAGGTTGAACACAGCTCACGTTTGCGATCGAAGATAAGAGTGAGGAGACTTTGGGCCGTGGTTGAACCTTCGCAAATAAGCGGCCAAAGTGGAATTGCTGTCGTTCGTCGACATCGAACATGGCAATCATGGATCCGTGGTGGGATAGATGCTAGTGAGAGGGAAACTGTGCCTAACCAAGATTTAGGCCAAAACGGAACTTAGCGAGCTTATTAACGTTAATGCATTCGGCCGGCACGTAGAAAAAGCATTGAGGTTCGCTTCCAAGTATAGTGCTGTATTAGTGCCGCAAAGCAAATATTTATAAGAAGCTCTCCAGTCAAACGGCGAAGCTAGGTACTAGCCTGAGCTCGGCTAAGAGGTGTAATTCGTGCGCAATGCTAAAGAACGAAAAACCTAGCCACCTAATGCTTATGACGTTGCCGTAAACACACTCTCAAATAGCACCAGCTGTGTCTTTGTTGGGTCGCCAGCGCAATACAAAGGCGCAGAGTACTTTCTGGTGATAGCATTGAGAGGCTTCTTGCTTTGCAATTCGCATTCAACTAAACCACTCCCATGGTCAGGAAGAACCTAGAGTAACCGTAACTCGTGCTTGGAGGCATCTATTTCGTTGTATGCGAAAGCATGGTAGAATGTGTCGTTTGAAGGCGTACCAAAGACGTCATGCCCAGGCTGTCTTATTTGAGTTGGACATGGCTGTAGTGTTTCATTCATTACAGTATCAGCACCGGATTGGATTTGCATCGTTCTTAAATGAAGCATCAAGTTTGGTTGGCAGGGTTGGTTTGAATTGTTGAAGCATCGCTCAAGCCGACAGGTTACCACGTGATGCGGCTCGCTAGGCAGCAGGGTTCGCGGCTGGTGACAAGTACGGCTCTACCACTGGAGACGGTCGATATAGCTTACATAACCACTCGGAAGCCAAATGCTATAGTTGCACGCATGAAGTTGTTACCTTGAATCTGGAAGATGCGCAAATGTTCCGTTCGGTAGCTCGTGGTTGGATCAAGCGGACTGTGCTCCAGCAATTGCGATGTTGGTGAGTCATAACTAACCGAATCATGACACAAGCGCATCTCAGACGCGCCCTACAATTGATCCTTCCATGCACCAGGCGAACGCCGCCACTGCACTGATTTATAGTCGTGTCTAGGAAGCATAAATTTAGCGAGGCTGCACTTTCTAACACATCAATAAGTTTTCATCGCAGATACAATGGCTTCAAACAACAGCAACCTAGTTGAATTGACGTCTTACCCGCGGCTGCCCTCTTCGGCAACGCTAAACGATGTCGAACCATTGCAAAACGAAGCAGTTGGCCATATCAACGGTAATGAGGGCTTCTCTCTGCCTCCAACAGATGGAGGCAAAGATGCCTGGCTGTGCCTGTTCGCCTGCTTCATGCTGGAAGCGTTGATCTGGGGTACGTTATCTCGCTCGTCATGAAGTGCTAATAGTTGAGCTTTTAGGTTTTCCTTCGTGCTATGGTGTTTTCCAAGAATACTATAGCACCAGCGAGGAGTTCGCGGGATCAAGTAATATAGCTGTTGTTGGTGCATGTGCCATGGTATACCTCCCCGCTGGGTTTCTGAAAGTCGCTGGAAACTGACAGAGAGGCTAGGGCATCATGTATATGAATATTAGCATCTGGTTCGCCGTTTTGAAATACTTCCCGAAATTCCGGAAGTGGGCAACGCCAGTCGGCCTCGCCATCGTTTGTCTCGCTCTAGGGCTCGGATCATTTTCAACTAACATAGTTCATCTTGTTGTTACACAAGGCATTATCTATTCTATTGGTGGAGGTCTCGCCTGGACCCCCGTCTTGTTCTATATCGAAGAGTGGTGGGTGCGACGTCGAGGGTTCGCCTATGGCGCGACCATGGCAGGTCTAGGACTGAGCGGTGCCATCCTTCCTGTTGTTCTAGAATGGCTACTTCATTCTTACGGCTTCCGAACAACTCTACGCATCTGTGCGCTCAGCTTCGTCGCCTTGAACTTTCCGGTCCTGTTCTTCTTTAGGCCTCGACTTCCGCTTTCGCAGTCGTCGCAGTCGAGGAGCTTCGACATGTCGTTCTGGACTTGCTCGAATTTTATTATCTTACAGTCGGCAAATATCATCCAGAGCCTTGGTTTCTTTCTTCCGGCTATTTACCTGCCCAGTTTCGCCCGCTCGATTGGTGCAAGCAGCGTTGAAAGCACAGTCACCATTGTCCTTCTGAATGGGGCAGCATTCATTGGATGCCTGTGTATGGGCCTGGCAGTCGACACATATCATGTCGTCAATTGTCTATTAATCTCCGCTATTGGCTCCGCCGCTGGAGTCTTTCTACTTTGGGGTTTCTCAACGTCACTGTCACCGCTTTACATTTTCTGCCTTGTTTATGGCGCATTCGCTGGATGCCAGTCAAGTGCATGGAGCGCAGTCGTGCGTGACACGATAAAGAAGCGCAGAGGTGCCGACTCTGGCATGGTCTGGGCATGCTTGTCCGCAGGAAGGGGAGTGGGCAATCTATGCAGCGGTCCACTCTCCGAAGCCCTTTTGCACGCAGGTCATTGGAACGCTGGGGTAGCGTATGGGAGTGGCTACGGCGTACTTATTGCGTTTACAGGCGCTACTGCTTTGCTTAGCGGCTGGGGCTATGTTGCAAAGAAAATTGGATGGCTATGAGACTAAGATTTCAGGAAATCGTAATCTGTAGTAGATACACAAGGACACCTAGGCTCCTAGCGTCTATTGTCAAGGTTTGACGCTCCGCTCATAGCAAGCTTCCAATATCTGCAATGGAGTGGGAAGAGATCGTTCCGGGATACTAATCTAGACAGCTCGACACTATCGCGAGCTTCTTCTACTCGATGTCGTCGGCCAGCACTCTCCTACCGGCATCGCTCATGAAATAGTCTCGGTCGAGGCCACACTGCCGAGGAGGTAGTCTGCTCGCTCGAAAACCTCCGAAGAGCGTGGAAGAGCCTCTGGTATTACTATCCGCGGATTGCTGCGCCTGCGAGAAAGGGCAGTCTCTAGTACAAGGTGCCGAACGACAGCGAGGTAGCTAAGTAGCTCTCTAAGACGCTGATAGTTAACTATTGCGCAGTGTCTAGCTTAGGTGTGCTTGTAACGCTAAAGTCGTCTAAGACAGGAGTTCTTGTATTTCTCTCTCGTACCTAGAAGATCTTTTTCTAGATCTCGTACGACTACAGCAATAGTGTAGGCGCGATTCTGTTTCTGCGCCTAGTATTTGCTGTACTAAAGGATCTATTAGTAGACGTAACGTTTAGCAACGAGTACAGCAACCTCTCTAATAGTCTTAGCTACTTTCTAGATTAGAACTAATTAAGCCTTTTAAACGCGCTGCAAATAGAATCTGCGTATAGTCTTGCGCATTAATTTATTTTAGTACTCTTAAGCCTTAGTCTTAGCTCTAAAGCAGTACTACGATCTTTGTTTACAGTGCGCATAAAGCGTCTTAAGTTCTTACTTTCTAAGAATAATTAGATACGTACAAGATTATACTACTATAGGGTTAGGGTTAGGGTTAGGGTTAGGGTTAGGGTTAGGGT
>TARA_R110002003_G_scaffold214_29_pt1 | contig 22559 bp, 19 predicted proteins | sample TARA_R110002003 | Tara Oceans TARA_R110002003 (sample SAMEA4396441) | marine metagenome | biome: Westerlies Biome; feature: [SRF] surface water layer (ENVO:00010504); material: water (ENVO:00002006), including particulate matter (ENVO:01000060) such as... | depth 5 m
TCCTTGTCAAAGTTGCGATATAGTCCCATGCTTCGGGGATTGGACAGTCGTCATCCGTGACGAAGAGCTCCACCTCGAATCGCTGGCCATCGCTCAAGTCAAAGGTCAAGTGCTTGTCGCAATCTCCTCCATCCACGTCTTCGATGGTTGAAGGATAATGGAAGTGGAGACTGCCCCATTCAACATCTTTCTCTTCGATGCTTTGCAATTTGAACACTCCTCGGCAGCCCTCCAAAAGAATGTCGCATCCGTAACAGCGAGTTGCTGAGGTCAGAAGCTCCGCCCAGGAAAAATTCGGCTTCCGGAGCGTACGGATACCATCGCCGCGATGTTTGTGATGTTCCGACTTACTATCAATTGGCCACCTTCCCTGGAATTGATTGCAAATGTCACAGAGCATGTTAGTAAAGTGCATAGGTTTTCGACGTTCTTGCGTGCGCAGTGGAGGCCTGATGAGTTGTTTGATTGACGAGCCAATCGGAATCTACGCCATCTCCTCTCAATCAAAAATGTACTCAATCACAAGGTTGAGTAATAGACACAGATGTCATGATGAGATTTACGTTTCAATCCGCAAGATTCGTCTGGACGCGTGTAGACCGGCGAGGCTCAACACTATAATAGCCAGGGACAGAATGAACAAAATGTGAAATATCTTCACATTGCAACGCTTTCATAGTGCCTCCATAGCGACTCAATGATGCCAATCGCGTTGGGTGTCTCTGCCCAAGCATTGTATGTGTACTGCAACACGAGTTGCATCTCGCTCTCATCTCCACGACCATACGAGGTAGGCCGAGCCTTCAAGTTCTCCCCTGGCTCTAGGAGTGCGGGCCAAAAGTGCGGGTTGGCTCCTTGAACAGCGTTGAAAAGCTTCGTAACTTGTTTCCGTAGTTCCGCGATATGTGGGGTTTGGTCTTCACGCTCAAGTATCTTCGAACTGCTTGCAATGACAGAGCCAACAGTATGTTGCCGAATATTGTCAAGAATCTCTCGTGGGACATGTGGGCCAGCCTCCTCCTTCGCCTGCTGAAGCGACTGTAGGTCTATCATGAGACGGATCTTGACTAGGGCTATAGCGACGACGTGTGAAAGCGAAGTATAGTTGTCGGTAAAGAGCTTCACCTCTTCAAATACGTCTGCGTCCTTGATGTCAAGATATGGCAGGTTGGTGTCGCCATAATCATAGTCGTGGTCCTGGCCTGTTAGGGCCCACCATTTGCAAAAGTCGTATGCCTCTTGATCGCGTCCAAGTCTAAGATAGAGTCCGGGCACCACGTCTCTGACTCCCATATTGTCGCCCCGGCACAATTGTAGCATGTCCAGTAGATGGTCCAGCGCCGATGTGACTGCCTGGGCGGTGTTGACCTTCAGTAGCGCTTGTACGAGTGCGTAGCGAGCTCGCATGTAATCCCGTGTCTCGAGTAGTCCCCAGAAATGTCCTCTGTCCTCTTCAAAAATCTCGTCGCCTGCTTCTCGTCTTAGCAATCTCTCCTCTTGCTCAAGGGTTGCTTGGGCCTTTTTGACCTTGCTGCACGCAGATCGGTGGGACGGGCGATCGGCAGTTTGGTGTCCGCGCCCGCAATACTGCACAACCTTGCAAGCAGAGCAGCGACTGAGGTTGTTCGTCTTCGAGCAGTTGGAGGCGGCGCAACTCCGGATCATTTTCGTAGAAGCATTGAAGGTCTGTTGTGGCAGAGAGCGTGAGCTGCCTGGGATGAAATCATTGAGAGGCAGGTCCGCGGGAGGAGAATCGGCGGCTGCTCGGCTGGAAATGTATTCATCGATACCAGCCCTGTCTGGGCGACAGCATTGTCAGTCAGTTGGAAGCCACCGCTAGATCGTAACTTACCTTCTTCGGCACATTGCTGGATGTATTGCGCCAGATCCATCACGATCAAAATGACAGAGAATGGGCGTTGCTGAGCTGGGATCTAGAGCCTCTACTTGGCGTCTGTTGAAGCAGGGCGATGAGTGCCGTGGGGTAAGGAGGCGCCACGGGCTAGCATAAGCTATTCTTATGTCGCGCGCTCAATGATCCATCGCAGTTTTTAGAATTTGCAGGACGAATTTGATGGATGCGCTTGCTTCAGTTGGGGTGGTGAAGACGATGCTGATGTTCTACTGTAGTTAACTGGCGCGTCGTTGAAGGCACGCTAGGACGCCCGGTCACATGCTCCTATCGGATCACTATCTCAACTCAGAGAAACATTATATGTAGGGCACGTCCATGAGCATCTTGCGAGGAAAGCCTAATGTCTCGAATTGCGGCGACGACTCTCTCGCGTGCGTAGACTGGGTCCATTAAACAAGGGAGCACTACGCAAAGAGAAGCATGATGTAGCTGCCACCGCAGCTAGACCTATTATCTGTGAAACGTCCGGGTAATGCCGCAGTACGCCCCTTTGCCATATAGTCGACATACAGTTGAACTTTTGGGTGTTCATCAAGATTGCGGTTTACGTTTTGCGGCGTGGTTGGCTCAAAGTACGCTACGAACCGATGTCACATGCTTGTAACTGTACATGACTGTGGTAGTTAGCGCATCGGTACGCACTTCTAGCATGCTGCCATCAAGAAAGAAGAAGAGCGCATTGTGACGTGAGTCAAAATTGTCTGCGGTGTGGGTAGACACGAATAACATTGTGAAGACATGGCTTGCCTCTGTCTGAAGTCTGCTCAGACGGGAAGGAACCGTGCGCAGCCATGACGAACTTTGGCAGGCGCGACACGTGCGCATTGATTGGCGCAGCATTGGCTGCGGAAGCTCCCACGCTCCCCGCTGTCCAGCTTCTGTTGTGGTGCAGACGACTTCTTCGCAGGCATTCTTATACGTCCGTTATTGCTACTGCGCTGCAATTGTTGGTGTCTGCCCTTGCACTACCCGCGGCCGGATCCTTCGCTGACGCGCAACCATGAAGTTCGGCACCACTTTGCGCAAAAGCATCTACCAGCCGTGGAAAGACAAGTACGTCGACTACGACAAGCTCAAGAAGCTGCTCAAGGACAACGAAGACGACGACACCTGGACCAGTGATGACGAGGAGGCCTTTGTGAACGAGCTGGCCAACGTGCAGCTCGAGAAGGTGCACGACTTCATCGTAGACATCTCGCAGAAGCTGCGCGACCGCACCTCGGCATGCGAGAAGAAGCTGGAACCATTGGCCATTGGCGTCCAGTCGGGCGACAACAATGAAGGCAAAGACGGCGACAGCAGGGACAGCAAAGGCGAGGGCTTGTTTGCGCAAGCTGGAGACGCCTCGAAGAAGCCCGAGCTCAGCGAAGCAACTCGCCAGAAGCTCTTGAAGGAGGTTCTCAGGGAGCTCGACAGCGTTACCAAGGAGACCAAGGAGCTGGAAAGCTTCAGCCGGCTGAACTTCACCGCCATCATCAAGGCGACCAAGAAGCACGACAAGCTGCGTGGCGTCTCGTACAAGCTGCGGCCCTTCATCGACGCGCGCATCGTGGCACGTCCACTGCACACCGAAGATGCCTCGCCGCTGCTGTACCGGCTGTCGGCGCTGTACTCTTTCGTGCGCCAGAGCTTGGAGGGCAAATCCAAAGATTCCATGTCTTTTGGCGAAGATAGCACCAGCGGCGAGGGCTTCACCTCCCACAAGTGTACGTGCAGGCTGTGGCAATCGAGACATGATACTAACGCTGCGTAGTCTGGGTGCATATGGACAACCTCTTCGAAGTCAAGACCGTCATCCTCCGCCGTCTCCCCGTCCTCGTATACAACCCGCAAACCTCCAAAGTCGCCGAGGGCGCACAACGCGACCCTACGATTACCTCGATTTACTTTGACAACCCAAACTTCTCGCTCTACACGGACAAGGTTAATAGCAAGCCCGATGCAGCCTCGCTCCGTCTTAGGTGGTTTGGACAGCTGGACGAGAAGCCGGAGATCAAGTTCGAGAAGAAGGTCATCAAGGAGGGCAACGCTGCAGAGGAAGTGCGCTTCCCCATCAAGGCGAAGTACGTGCAGGCCTTCTTGGAGGACAAATACCACATGGAGAAGAGCATCGAGAAGATGGAGTACCGACCAAACAAGAATCAGGAGGACGTCAATCAGCTGAAGGATGCTGTCAAAGACATCCAGAGCTTCATCAAGAAGAACAAGCTACAGCCTGTGCTGCGGGCCAATTACACACGCACCGCATTTCAGATCCCTGGCGACGACAAGATCCGCATCTCGCTCGACACAAACCTCGCCTTGATCCGCGAGGATGCCTTAGACATCGACAGACCCTGCCGCGATCCCGAGGATTGGCACAGGCGCGACATCGATAACGGACACATGGAATTCCCCTTCAAAGCAATCAAAAAGGGCGAGATCCATAAGTTCCCATACGCCCTGCTCGAGATCAAGGTCAAAGGCTTGTTGAAGAAGTACGAATGGCTAGATGATCTCACCAACTCCCACCTAGTCAAAGAATCGCCTCGCTTCTCCAAGTTCGTCCAGGGAGTTGCAAAGCTCTTCGAAGACAACGTCAATACCTTCCCCTTCTGGCTCAGCGAAGTTGACAATGACATTCGCAAAGAGCCAAACGTGGCGTTCAACGAGGAGCAAGAGCGCAAGCGCAAGGCCGCAGAGGATGACATCGTAGTAGGTTCACTTTTCGGTGCCCGCGCAAGCCCAAGCTACCGTGCTTCAATCACATCACCTGCCGGAACACCCGCAGCCGCACGCTCAGCACCACAAAACGCAAGCTCGGCGGCGCACTCACAGCCCGTCGTCAAACCCCCAGTCATTGGCTCCCACCTCTCCTATATCTCACAGCACCAGCAAGAAAACAACGGCCGCATAGAAGAAGAAGCCGATTCCGACGAAGACGACGGCCCGCAGCTCGGTAAGTCTGGCGGTCTGGGCTCGCTCTTCCCGTCCTTCTCGACCTCGAAATACGCGCGTAAGCAGCGCAGCAAAGTCCAATTACCACCCGGCATTCGCGACCCTGGTGTCTGGATCAAAGATCAAGGCCCCGTGCGCGTCGAAGCAAAAGTATGGCTCGCAAACCAACGCACCTTCATCAAGTGGCAGCACGTCAGTGTCCTGTTGGCCTCGCTCTCACTCGGCTTGTACAACGCCGCCGGCGAGGGCAACAATGTTGCGCGCGCACTTGCGGTCGTGTATACGTGCGTCGCAGCGTTTACGCTCGCATGGGGCTACGGCATATACATGTATCGCAACAAGTTGATCCGCGAGCGCAGTCCCAAGGACTTTGATGCTGTGACGGGCCCGTTGGTGGTGTGTGTTGGGTTGGCGGTGGCGTTGTGTTTGAATTTCGGGTTCAAGGTATGTGATTGGAACGTGATGAAGTGTGATGGAGAACTGACATGTGGGACAGTACAATGCGCTTGTTAGGGATAGGCAGCATGGGCATGGTGGTGCGAGTGCAAATGTTACGCTGGTGGATGAAAGAATGGAGTTGAGGATATAGGCGGTGTGAAGTGTGATGATATTGAGTTGGTTGTGTCGTGGAGGGGCGGAGAAATGAAGAGGGTGCGCAGACGTTGTACGAATTATAGAGCTCGAGCGAGACGGTTGATGGTTCCAGGAGGGAGTGTTAATAGTGCGTTGGGGTATGCCATTGAGCAAAGCGCGAGTTCAGGGGGGTATGCGAACCGCGGTGGCACATGGACATATTCCAGTGCTGGGGTTCTGATTATTGTATAGGATTGCACTTGCGCAACGGTGGCCGTTGTCTCGCGTTAAGTTCTTGCCACCAATTTAAGCACAATGCTTGCTCGTGAGTCACGTACGTTGGTGTGGATTTTAAACAGTAACACAAAGGACTCGAAAGCAGTCGAAGCAGTATCGATAACTGACCAACACAATGTTCCATATTGAATCCACGTACACGTATCCACCTTCCCAATTCAATGCCGCCTCGTATTGAAAGGAGCGGGTTCCTGCATTGCTCCGCGGCTGTGCGCGCGATGTCGCCTATCGGTGTAAGAAAGGAAGCTGCATTGCGGCTAAAGTTGGAGATTGAATTGTAATGTGCATTGTGTCCGCCAAAGTGGTGGTGTCTCAAATAGGGGGCACCGCATGGCTATCGTGTCCAAATCTCAGAAAGTAGCTCATGATGGTAAAGATCGCGGTGGGTTGTGGCTTCGTAGGGCTGGCACATTTAAGCATTCCAAGCTGGCAGTGGCTGATTACGCCACATTTCGGTGGCCCCGCCTTAGTCCTCATCTTTCCCGTCTTCGCGTTTGTGGTGCAAGTGCTGAAGCATTGGCATCGAGATCATTGTAGGTCACGGCCTTTGACAAACGTACGATGTACGATGCTCCTCTGGTCGCCCTCCGTCATAGTGACATCTTAGGCGTACAGACTCGGGCCGCACGCTGCAGCGGAGTGGATTATAGCCCACGCTACTCAATCAGTAGCGACTGTGCATTGAGCAGTGACAAACGTGACCTCGAAACCATGTTGTGGTACAGCCTCGTGCGAGGTGAGCAAAAGTTGCTCAGGAGACGGTGTGCCACCCCGGCCACCGGGTTCCACTTGAACCACATGTCAAGCGCCGAACGGTTCTCGTCGTGCTTCTTGTTGGCCTCGTTGCCACGGCAAAGGCAGGCTTGACAGTACCGGGATGCCGCTAAGCTCCAACCACGGCAACATTCTATGGGTCTCGCGACTCGCCTAACGGACAAGTTGACAAGGTATCTGTGCCGGCAAGACGCGGAGGTGGCAAAATATAAGGCGAGATGTGTCAGGATGCCGATCTGTTCAGGGTAGCAAGACCATCGTAATCAAATCCGTAGTTTGCAAAGCCGGTCCCAGATTGCTGTGGTCTGCCTAATTGCTCGTAGACATCATGTCACAACGCTTGCCTCGATGAGCATCCGAATTCTGCGTTTGGCAATCGCAAATGCCGCGCGATAGGCCGGCAAGGAGTGATAATTGGCGCAGAGATGGTCGGACAGCAGACACGTTGTTGGGTGGTTGTGCATGATTTTCGCGAGTTCTGTGGAGTTAGTGGACGAGCGTTGCCCGGGATTTTATGCGGGTAAAGCTTGGCGGAAACCTAGGTCCACTCGAGTGAATGTCATGGCAACGCATCACTGTTCTTCGCAAGGACATCCTGTGCTCTGCGCTTCATCACCACGATCCTTTGTTCGTGGCGGCCTTCTAACACACTCGAGCCTCAGCTCGTCAGGGTCAAGTCTTCTGACAGGACACCATTTTCGAGATGGACAATGATCTCTCATGCCTGCATATAGGCTGCAGCTCTAGCGTCAATGATGCCGACTGCGGCTCTTCGCCCGCCTAATAAACGCAATGGCCCTTGGAGCCTGCCCCAGACGCAGGACTAATATGCATGGCTGATGTACACCCAACACAGGCGTGATTGGTGTCACAATCTCGAAAGCACGTTTGGACTCGGCTTGAGCTTCCTAGTGCACGCGCTGTTACCCAAACGAAGCGAACCATCTAGGCGGTGCCGCAGTGAGGAAACTTTTTGCTGCTAGTATTTGTACTTCGGGCGGACCCTCATGCGTCACTGAGGTCTATCAGCCCCGTACCCCAGCCCCCTGGTGTCTTTGCTCCAGGTCTTAAAAGAGGCGGGCGCCCGTCACCCGTTTAGCTCTCCCATCCGTTTGGAAGCAAAGTATCACTTCATTAGAAGCACGGTCACAAGGCGGGTGAAAGTGTTCGTGATTGCTGTTACAGGCCGTTTGTCGTGTTGCACGTGACACTGCAACGCACCTTCCCTCGACCTCAAAAGCAGCACCTGCTGAGCATATTTCTCCGACCACCATCCACAACATCTCGCTTTCAACCGCCACTCGGGATCTCACACTCGTTTCTCCCCAACCTCGATCCCATCTTTCCTCTCGCTAGGGCTCACTCATCTTTACCGCCCAGCAGTCCATTCGTTCGGCGAAGACCATTCGCACCTGCCAACTGGACGTCATGAAGAACTTCATCCTGGTCGGCCTTGCCGCCCTCACCACGCTCGTTTCCACATCCCCAATCTCCCCTTCACGGACTTCATTACTCGAGACTCGCCAGGGCAACGGCACATCATCGGCACCATGTGCTCAGGTCTCGGAATACATGTACGGTGATGGCACCTCGGTTGTCAAGACAGAAATCCCTGCAGGCCTCGCATGGGACTGTCTGAACACCGTTCCTTTTAACGGTACCTCGGCCAAGAGGCTCATCGCGTCAATTCGACCTTACATCGACTGGCAGAGCACGCTCACCCAGCTCAAGAATCCCCCTGCTGAGTATGTCGAGAAGGTGCAACCTCCAGTTGACATCGTTGGCGGTCTCGACAACATCGACCAGCGTATCGATGCTGGGGGCTTCAAGAACGAGTACGAGTTCGGCTGGGCACTTTACACTCTTATCCAGTCCGCGCACGACGGCCACTTCAGCTATATTCCGGACTCGGTCAGCCAGGTCTTCCAGTGGGGACGGCGTGTTCCGCTAGTATCTGTATCAGCCGATGGAGAGCAGGTCCCTTCGGTCTTCGTCTTCGCGGATGTGCTAGGGTCTCAGTTCAAGAACATCTCCTACACACCATCACCTGTGGTCGAGATTGATGGCCTTGAAGCCTTCGAGTGGCTGGAGAACTGGAGTGGATGGGGCTCGCTTCAGGACCGAGACGCACTGTACAACAATGTCTTCTACGAGCTTGCGCAGGTTAGTCTCGGCAGCGCCGGTAGCGGCACCGGTACCTTTACTGGAGGTGGCCGTGGACGCTTTGTCTATCCGGGCGACACCACAACCCTGAAGTTCGCCAATGGATCGTCATACACCATGCAGAACTATGCGCGTGCAATCATCAACTTCCGCAACATCACCAGCGGAGAAGACCTTGCTCGAAAATGGTTCAGCTGGGGTAACTCTCAAACAGGCCAGGCATCTATCCAATCTGTCAACACTGACCAACTCCAAACCATCTCGACTGCCGCTTTAGACGATTCCGGTGCGGCAGCACCTGGATATCCAGTCCCTGTTGTTCCAGGTCCCGGGAACCTCATCAATGGATTTTTCATTGATGCGCCCGGCTACGAAGATGTTGCTGTCCTCCAGATCCCTAACTTTGTCGGTTCGACACAGTACGAGGTTAGCTTCCAACGCGCATCTCAAGAATTCATTCCCAAAGCTCTGGCAGCCGGTAAAACGAAGCTGATCATCGATTTGCAAGCCAATGGAGGCGGCACGATCCTCCAAGGTTATGATTTGTTCAAGCAATTGTTCCCCGACGAGGATCCTTACGGTGCTAACCGTTTCCGCGCGATTGAAGCTATTGACCTCATTGGCAAAGCTTACAGTGCCACTGCTTCACTTGCGCCGCGCTCGACTGACCAACTCAATACCACCATCCAGGGCGCCCAGACATCGTACTTCGATTATCATACGGACATGACTGTTGACGGAGAACCGTTCTCGTCCTGGAAAGATAAGTTCGGCCCACAAGAGGTGAACGGAGATCAGTACACCTCTGTATCCCGATGGAATCTATCCGACGTATATGTTCCCTACTTCTCTGGCGGTATCAACGTTACCGGATATGGTCCGCTTGCGAATGTGACAGGTCCACCAAAGTTCCAGCCCGAGAACATCGTCATCGTAACAGATGGCTATTGTGCTTCGACCTGCACCATCTTTGCCGAGTTCCTGACCCAGCAGACTGGAGTGAAGACGATAGCCATGGGAGGCCGCAGCAACCAGAACCCGATCCAAGCCATTGGCGGTGTCAAGGGTGTCAACAACTATGCCTTCGGCTTCATCCAATCAACAGCGCAGATGGCCGTTCGCTTCGACAAGTCCCTCAACAGCTCTATCCTGAAGCGCGACTACTACAGCGATCTCCCGTTTCTCCGTGCTTCTACTTACGGCGTAAACAACCGAGACGGCCTTCGTCGCGGCGATGACTCTGGCACCGCTTTGCAATTCATTTACGAGGAGGCCAACTGTCGCTTGTTCTACACGCCTGAGATGACTGTTGATATCACCGCCTTGTGGAAAGCTGCCGCGGATGCGCAATGGAGCGATAGCGGCAAGTGCGTGGGTGATGGCGGATACGGCAAGAAACGCAACGCCCACGAGGTTACGACCAAGCTCAAGCCTCGACGAGTCCAGATGGCACAAGCTGCGGCGGTTCGGCAAGTGCAGGCCTTCGAGGAGACGTTCACTCTCGAAACCCAGTGTCATTTGAGGGGAGACGGCTTCATGGAGCCATAAGCACGCTTCGGGGCGTGAATGGATTTCCTTTGTGTATTTTTAATGACGACATGGTGCATACGGCGTAAGGGTTGATGGGACTCCAATACTGTGGACTTCGAAGAAGCCCATCTGTGCTCGATGCATACGGTAATGGCCAAATCATAAAGATGGATGGCTTGCAGGGTGGTAATCTTCTAGTACATAGCTCAGCGCAGTGCTCCGTGCAGCAAAAAAGTTGACTTGAACTTGACACATCCACATCCCTGATTTCGTCAATTATCGTGCTTATGTATTGGCCCGTATCCTACACGAAGTTTGGAAGCAGACGAATCTCGTGGCAAGCCCTTGCAAAATGGTCAATGCTCATCTTCCCCTTTCTCGTCTCGCTTGCCTAAAATAGTACCCATGGGCTAGGATCAAAGCTTGCTTGATGCCGTATAGCGGCGCAACGGGTCCACATGATAAATCCGTGGTGTCATCCTCCACGGTAAGCATGATGGTAAATTCCACAAGCTACAAAATAGCAGCGAATCATTGCGAGATATGAAGATTGCTGTGGAGTCGTCGTCGGGAAAACTAAGAAAAAAGCGCGACTCGGTGTGAAACGCACCACGAACAAACGTCATTTCGGTCCCTTCTCCATGACAACGCCACCGCGCCGCCTTCAACGCAGACTAGATACTTCCATCTTCAGTAAATTGCGACGTTGTCATGTGTCGCGCCTTCGCGCTGAAGCCCATCGTCACACCAGGTCTTCGCTATTTGCGACGTAGACTCGTCTGTCATCGGAATGATTCCAAGACCTCGTATTAGGAAGACCTCGCGAGTGGATCGACGCAGGGTACGCTAGTGAAAACAATGGAACAATACAGCATGGTGGCGTCAATGGGGTATCGAATGGTAAGACCGAGCGGCTGGTGGCTGATGCAGGTACGGGAAGCGGATGCTAAGAACACGAGATGTGAGCTTAAGTAAAGCCATGCCGCCCCCGGATTGCGAGGCATCGGTTTTCTGCTTTATTGTTTGAGGACTAATTTGAAGACGTAGTTCTGCGTTGTGTCATTCGCTTTTTTATCACCCGAGAAGTTATCGGACCTGCACTCGCTTTATTGTGGCCGAAGGATTACGGAACTTTTACCTCGACTGTCAGCCTACTTCGCAACAAACTTCACGTCTTCCGATTCGAATCATCACAAGCATCACGTAATCGGCGTCGTCTGCAATATGAAGTACCTCACACTCACCGCCAGCATTCTGGCTGCAGCCTTGGTAAATGCTCAGAAGGTTTCGACTGATGGCACATGCGGCAGCACGGGCAGCATAACATGTAAAGGCAGCAGCTTTGGCGATTGCTGCAGCCAGTATGGATGGTGCGGAAGCACTACAGGGCACTGCGGGACTGGATGTCAATCAGCATGGGGTACTTGCAGCGGCAGCAACCCCGTTTCGTCGACAAAGCGTACCAGCTCTACGTTGGTCATTCAGATTTCAACGAAGAGCTCGACACTAGTTGCTGGAACGTCAACTCGTTCCTCATCGCCTCCTGCTGCGTCGCCGACAAAGAAGGTCTCTACGGATGCAACCTGTGGAGGCACGGGTGGCTTCACTTGCTTGGGATCAAGCTTCGGGAACTGCTGTAGCGGCAACGGATGGGTAAGTAATTGCTCCAATTTCGCTCACAGCTGCTAAATGAGATAGTGCGGTTCGACCACTGCCTACTGCGGAAGCGGCTGCCAGTCAGGCTTCGGCAACTGTGGAAGCAATAACGGTGCTTCGAGCAGCGTCAAGCCATCGAGCACCACCAAGGCTTCGAGCTCTGTTCGGGCTTCGTCTGCTACACCATCGGCGTCTAGCTCGCAATCTGCGATGCAGTGCCTGAATGGCAAGAACGTTCCCTACAAGATGACATCTGATGCGGAATATACCGACCTGATCGAGCCCTACAACACCCGTCTCCCATTCAAGCCGGCTGTCGTTGTTCTACCAACTACGAACCAGCATGTCCAAGATGCCGTTCTTTGTGCTGCCCAGTCTGGTCTCAAGGTCCAAGCAAAGTCTGGTGGCCACTCGTATGCCAGTTTCGGCCTGGGTGGCAAAGATGGATCAATGAACATCAATCTGCAATCGCTTCAGACCATCCAGCTTGATCAGTCCTCCGGTATTGTGACAGTCGGTGGAGGTGTTCGACTAGGGAACCTTGCGGACGGTATTTGGACTCAAGGCCAGCGTGCTTTGTCACATGGCACCTGCCCAGGTGTCGGCATTGGTGGTCACTTCACGCACGGTGGCTACAGCCACACTTCTCGAAACTACGGTCTTGCTATGGACCAAATTGTAGGAGCCGATGTTGTTCTGGCCAACGGCACTCTCATCAAGGCCTCCTCGACTGCCTACCCAGACATTTTTTGGGCCGTGAGAGGGGCTGCTGAATCTTTCGGTATTGTCACAACCTTCTACCTTCAAACCCGCCCTGCGCCATCGAGCGTGACTTACTTCCAGTTCGACCTCAATGGTGTCTTCAACTCCAAAGCTACCTTCACCAACACATTCCTTCATCTTCAGGACGTTGCCAAGAACGCCTCGGTGGTCGATAACAAAGTCTCCTTCGGCATCTACCTCGACGGCTACGGCACATACAGTATTAGCGGTGCCTACTTCGGCAGCGTCGCAGACTTCAACTCCAAAGTCAAGCCCGAGCTTCTCCGCACCCTCCCATCCTCCACGCCCACCGTCACTTCCCTCAGCTGGTACGACTTCCTCGTCAAAGTCTCGGGCGAAAGCACCATCAAGACGCCTCTAACCGGCTACGACCTCCACGACGACTTCTTTGCCAAATCCGTCACCGTGCCCGAATCAGACGGCCTCACCGCAACCACCATGAACGCTTTATACGACTATCTCAACACAGCCGGCAGCGTCGAATACTTCATCATCATCAACCTGTACGGCGGCCCCGGCTCAGCCATCAACGCCAAAGACACCACTTTCGCGGCGTACAACGACCGCGACAGTCTTTGGGTATTGCAGAACTACGGATACACGGCTAACTCGGTCAATTTCATCAACGGGATCAATAATGCGATTACGAAGGCACAGCCACAGACTGCTTTTGGGGCGTACTTGAATTATGTGGATCCGACCCTGGATGCGGCGACGGCGCATAAGCTGTACTACGGCGATGCGGTTTATTCCAGACTTGCGGCTTTGAAGACGCAGTTTGATCCGCAGAGTGTGTTTTGGAATCCGCAGGCTATTGGTGCGTGATGAGCTCCTGCATGGATGGGTGAAGGGGACGGTAAATGACAAAATTGGTAAATGAAATTATGACTTGACCTGTCCTTTTCAGTGACCAGCCCATTCGGTGGCAATATTTCCTTCCGCCCCAAGCCCGCCCCGATCCTGGTTATCGCCATTGCATCAAGCGCGCCCGTCCATGTACGAACCCGATACATGTAGTAGGCCAGGTACTGCATCTGTAGTAGGGTCTTGGCAATTCTCAGCTTGGGGCTCGACGTGACCGACATAAATCCATGGATCCATTCATGTATACTCGTCAGCAGGTCCACTGGATCCGGTATGAAACCAGTAAAAATGGAAAGCTCAGCTCATCGGCAGTCTTTGACAGGGTTCGGACAGTTGAAGGTATCGCTAACGGATGCTCCAACGAACGGCAGGCCAGCACACATGCGCTGCCACGACAGTCGAGTCGCTTGCGAGACGTCTTTGTAGGTCATGTTCGCGGTTTACGAGAGTGCATTGTTGAGCCAGGATGTGTTACCAAACATGGCTATCCTAGTGAATAACATCGTGTTCTGAAGCAGATCTTAATTAAAACTGAGATCAGTCCTTGGCAAGGCGGTCCAATACTGTCACGGGTCGAAGGATTAGATCGGCAGTGCTAAGGCTGTACACCTGCATTTCTCGTACTGTGGCCTCCTACAAAGTACCACACAATGTGACTGCGAGTTAACGTTGTTAGGCTCATCGTGGCAACGGCAGCGTGACTGTCTACTGATCTTCCACTCATATACTTTGAATGACCACGCTGATTTATGGATCGCGCATTGGTATTCGATAAGTGTGAAGTCCTCCTGAAGGGCTGCAATATGTTGCCAGGTGGGTCCTTTGACCGTATGGGACGGCAACATCGTTGTGTGGGGTGATGATTCGATACCAGAGAGGCGTTTATGCCTGGCTTTCATAGGTCTGTCAAGTAGCGCACCAAGAGCAAAGCCGCTGCATTGATCGTGGCCAAGTGTGGTGGTGGAGAGATGGCGTTATGTCAGACCATTGAGATGGTACTAGGAAGACAATCCGATTTGCGCTAGTCCGGATTCATGTCAGTAGGTCGTGCTTGCTCAGTCAGCTTACAAGAGATGGCAGCGAAACTTATGAAGCTGTATGCTGTACGGTGTAAAACTTTAGCTAATGCTTGGGCTAAAACATAGGAGACTTGTGAGGGACGGCGGTAGATGCGATGCGACTGCGAGAGCGAACACGAGTGCGACTAGCCTCGCTGAATCAGCTCACCGACCACTTCTCGAACGGACGAGATTGTTAGATGCACTCTTGATACTGTAGTGTTCAGCTACACTCTGGTATGTAGCGGCACATCATGCTCGTCCGATGCGTCGATGCATGTGTGTGGCACCTTGAATGTCTGTTCGACACTCATTCTACCTCTCAACAGCGGAAATTCGATTTCCAATGTGCATTTTCTGATCCGGACAAAATCCGGACCAATCTTTCTGATATATGCTAGCACCACCAACCTCGCATGTCGACATACGCTAGAAAGTTTACTCAACTTTCACATCTCGCAATGTCAAAACCAAAGATTCTCATCGTCGGCTGCGGTGCCGTCGGTCTCTCACAAGGCTACCACTTGTCCTTTGGCGCGGACATAACCTTCCTCGTTCGAGCAGGTCGCAAACCCGCTTTTCAAGCGCCCAAGAAACTGTACGACTATAAAGAGAACGCACTTCACGTGTTTGAAAATTACCGCGTCATAGAGTCGCCGAGCGAAGTAGCTGGTGAGGAATTCTTGTTCGTCTTCGATACGCTCGACGGGCACACAGCGCTCTCCGAAGGTGGAACAGCGACACTGAAGGCTGTTGGCGACTTGATCCGCAACCATGAAAAGACATTCGTCGTATACGATGCCATTGGCCTTAACATGGAGGACCACTACGCCGCCACGCTGGGCATTTCGAAAGAGCGCTTGATCCTAGGCTTAAGTATGCTCGCGCATCAGCCAACGAAGAGCATTCCAATCCCAGCGTCTGCGGATACACAATTGACCGCGCAAGCCGACATGTTGTACTCCGCCACATATGGCGGCAAGGCCGTATTGGGCGTCCCCAACACGCAGCCGAAGCTCGTCAAAATCCTGGGCGAGGCATACAGCAGGAACAGCAACTACCGCATCAAGGTGTTGCCAGGCTTTGTTGCATCTGCGACTACGCTGGGCATGGTGCAACTAGTGAGCTGGAGTGCGGATGGATTCCAGCCGTTCGAGCACTTCCGGGCCAACACGGAGCTCTGGAATCTCCTGCTCAAGGCACAGAGCGAGTTGTTGAATCTACCGCGCTTTGGGTGGACGGGCTGGCTGCTGTCATGGCTGCTCGGATCGTGGGCCACGGCGAAGATGATAGCTGGACCGGGAGAGAGCGCGAAACCGCTCGAGTATCACGCCTTCAATGCGTACCACCATGGCGCAAAGGTCATCAAGCAGGATATTATGGTCATCGAGGAAGTGATAGCCGAGGGCGAGAAGGCAAAACACAAGATGGTGGCATTGCGCGAGATATGTCGTAGAGCGGAGGCGAAGGCTGCAGAGAAAGGCGTCTTGTCCTAAGATAACCAGGGCAGAGGAGTCGAGTTGATTGCGATCGGAGAGTTGAGATGCAAGAAAGTACTACAGGCAAGGGTACAATTGTCAGGAGGCACTCATTCAAATGGGTAGAAAGTAGTGTTCACACACTTTGTAAATTATACACAAGAACCCAAGGTGCTATGTTCCATTGACAGAGCCGGCTAACCTCAACATGCCTATCCCTGATCTCCCTACCTTCAGTATGGGCGATAACAACCGCATCTCCATTCTCGATGGCAACGGCAATGAGAACACCCCACCCACCATCGCTATCGACATGGCTCTAGATGAGGACAACACGGGTACCATCCTAGATGTTCCCGGTAGCCTCTATCGTGCTGTCTTGAACATGAGCGCAATCATCAAACTCCTGCTCGTCGGATACCACGAGTACCTCTTTGCCTTCGCTACCAACTCACCGCTCCTCCTCACCGCCATTGACGTTGCCATGGTAGCAGGCTTCAGTGGCCAAGGCATCCCGAACCTGTGTCAAGATGCGGTCGGTGCGGGTCAAGATCTACAAATCAACAAACTGCCCCGTGACGAGTTCGACGGAACCTGTACCCGACTCATGCTCACTGCAAACCAGCGTGGCCCCATAGAGCGTTTCTAGAAACAGGCCATGCGGGGACTTCTAGCCTGCGGCCTGGTCAACATCTACATCAAGCTCGAGGATAACGTCGACCTCGCCCACCCGCACATCAAGGACGGTATCAAGGCCATCGTCAACTCCATCACTCGCCTCAAGACCTCCTTCTATGGCGAAATCCAGGTCATTCTGAGGATTGGCCGCACCCCTAGGCTCTCTTTGTCTGAGCTGGCGCAGTTCCTTGACGACGTCGAGAAAGATAATTGGGTCGTCGTAGAGGAAGGCTCCGGTGAGCTTGTACACGATTGGGGGTGCTACGTCGTCAAGGTCAGCACTGTCCAGTTCCACAGGGTCCACACCCAGGCCTTCCCGTTCCACGGCTCAAGGGCCACATGGTCATAACCCAGGCATAAGTGGATCACAGATGGGGGTCGAACAGTGAAAGGAGAAAACATGGCGTAGTGGACACATGGGGAGGGTTAGGGTTAGGGTTAGGATTGAACTTGGGATCGGCGCACCTGATGTAATCAAACCGAACACTTTCTAGAGAGCGAAGCATCGCAGGGAGGATAGTAGAGAAGCATAGGGCCCAAGTTATATCAGCATATCATACGAAGGAGCTCGTATTGTCTGGGTTTTGGGTCTAGGAACATTGTATTCTCAGACAACTACAACGCAACAACGACAGAACAGAAAACTATAAAAATTCTATATACTGCTTCTTAATATCTTAAGAGCAATAAAGCAAAGTTACATAAAATGCTTCGAGCGCGTTGTTATTCTATGCAGAATTGCAACAAGGACTTGTTTAAGCCCTACAACTCAAATGATACGAGCTTCTTCGTACATGCCCCTTTACCCAAAAGCATCTCATGCACATACACCTCAAATCACCTGCACTTCCTCTAGCGCGTCCGCATTCAGATCCGCTCAGCACTGGAGTTCAAGCTGTCTGCACAACACGCACACCAATCCCACCATTTCCCCCGCAGCCTCAACGCCTCGGCTACCGCCGGTCCACGCACAGCAAATTTTTCCTCTCATACATCCAGCTAACCTTTGTATCTCCCAAATCCCGCTACCGATCGGCAGTCTCGAACCACTCCTCCAAACATATATCCCATTCGGCAAAAGCAAACAGGCATGTGGGGAAGGGTCCAGCGGACCGGCGAGTGCGTGCGTGCGTGCATTTCGCGCTAAGGCGATAGGGCGCGGTATGAGTAATGTGTCGCCGCTTGGATTGGACAAACATGTGCGGAGTGAAAAACTTCAAACTTGACACTACTTAAGTACTTGTACTCCTTGTTTCCTGGTCTGTACGGCTGTTCGGGCTTTGGACGAGTCGATTACCATGGCGATATCGATGCCAGACGAGGAGCAACCGCTGCTCCGCATTATCACGGAAGAAGACGTCAAGCATGATGAAGTCATTCTTGATTTCGAGCCGTTGGATGCTGAGGATCCGAGGAATTGGAGCGAGGCGTTTAAGTGGTGTGTGGTGTTGTTGTTGGCTTGTATGGCGTTTACGGTGTAGGTCTTTTAATTTTCCTGTTCCTTTCCCGAGTCCTTTTTTCTGGCATTTGGTGCAGCGATTTCGATTTCTGCGATCAAGTCGTCAACTATCTTTGCGTCGTTTTCACATCTCACACGTCGTCTTTTGTTTGCTCGAATTGTGGCTGCAACTAGACTCTTACAACTTCTTTTATCCTGCCGGGTGTTCGTCGCATTGCTCTTATCATATTCCCTTCTCTTTCCGTCAGCAAAGGAGAGAAGCCACATGTCCATGATCTCTCAACACCTCATCCCATACGCTTCCTATTCCACACTTCATTCAAAACTAATCAACTCCCACAGAACCTTCACCTGCATTGGCGTCGTCCCCATCGCCCCCAGCATCGTCTCCGACCTCGACGGCCACACCTCCACCTCCTCCACCACCGCGCTCCTCGTCACCATCTGGGAACTCGGCGAAGCCGCCGGGCCTCTTCTTATTGCTCCCCTCTCTGAAGTCCTCGGCCGCTACCCTGTCATGAACGGATGCAACATCTTCTTCATCATCTGGACCCTTCTCGCCGCATCTTCTCACTCCACGCACGTCTTCATCGCCGCGCGCATGCTGACCGGTCTCGCTGTTGCGTCGAATGTGCTCAATCCCGCGATCATTGGCGATATGTTCGAGAGCGACAAGAGGGGGAGCGCGATGAGTTTGATCATGTTGGCTCCACTGATAGGAGGCGCGATTGGGCCGGCGATTGCGGGTGCGATTGCACAGACGTTGGGGTGGAGAGAAGTGCTGCTTATTGCGGCAGGGCTGGCGGTGGTGTGCGAAGTGTTGTTTTTGACGTGCTTTAGCGAGACGTACAAGATGGCAATCTTGCGTCGCAGGATGAGGAAAGTGCAGAGGGAGAGCGGCGAGTTCAGGAATGTGAGGAGGAAGAGTGCGCGCGAGGACGTCAAGAAGTTGTGGCATTCGATCACGCGGCCGTTTGCAGTACTGTTTGGGTCGAGTGTCCTGATGCTGCTATCTGTCTTTGCGGCAGTGGCGTTCAGCTATTTCTATGTCATGTGCATTTCGTTCCCACAGGTGCTGCAGGAAGTGTATGGCTTCACGCCAGCGCAGACAGGATCGTCCTTCATGACATTCAGTAAGTCTGCCTAGAGGCAATTTATGTCACCCATGACTAACATCCAGCAGGCGTTGGATCCTTCCTCGCCGTCTTTGTCTGTAACTTCGGGCTCGACAGAATCTACATCAGACTCCGCGGCTCGGGAAACGCAAAAGGCAAACCGGAGTACCGACTCCCACTTACCATCATCGGCGCATTCACCCTTCCTATCTCGATCACGGTTTACGGCTGGGTTGCTCAACTCCATCTTCCAATACCGCTACTTTTGGCTTCGGTATCCCTTCTCGGATTCACACTGCTGCTCACCGTCATCCCTCTCTCAGCATACGTCGTCGATGCGTGTGGTCTCTACTCCGCCTCAGCCATGACCGGTGTCATCGTAACGCGATGTCTCGCTGGTACCTTCTTGCCACTGGGTACGGGTCCGCTGGTCGAGCGACTTGGATATGGATGGGGCTTTACGAGCCTGGGAGCATTGAGCATCACTCTCGCTATCATCCCAGTGTTGATCCTTCGGTACGGCGAGAAGTGGCGGCAAAGATCTGAGTTTACTAGAGATGCTTAGATGAAAGTATAGATCAATAAATTTACGTTAGCATAAGTTGATGTTGTGCCGGTATCAGCCACTACGCAGATCTCATGCAAGCGAAGAGATATAGTCGACCCAGGCTTCTGCAGACTGGCTTGAGTAAAACACCACTGATATCCGTCCCTTGTCTGCTTCTGGATGTCAGATCAACTAGAATCAACAATACATTGTGAAGGTAACTTGGATTGAAACCACTGCCACCATGTACGCGCCTCGACCGCATCCAACAATCTTCTTCAACAAGGTACATATGTATGGCTTGTTTTTGCCTTGAAATAAACATAGAAGCTTCATCTGGCTTGTTTCAGCGAGTGGATGATGGAGCAATCAACCGATGGTGGCGTTTGAAGTGTTGAGCGCATGAGTCCAGGTGGAGAGGAGGTTCGATGAGTTGCGACGATGAATGAATCATTCAACAGTTTTTTAAAGCAATGATGGCATGCGAACAATGTGCTACCATCCGGCTAGCAAGGTCGTTGATCGTATTATCGCCGCCGGATGTGTCGCAGACGAGGCTGGCAACGGCGCTCCATGGATCACAGTGCCATCATCGCTATTACATCGCCATGCCACTCCCGGGTGGTGTTTTCAAGGAGACTTTCTTGCGCATAATTATTGACTTGCGCTATTCGCAACGACAGGTCGCCAATGCGGGATTGCTATTGTTGCGGTTTCCGTTGCGTTTGCTTCACCTTCATTTCACAGTTACGTCACGCGTTCGTAAATCATAAGTAAGAGCGCTGACTAGTCCTTATAAGACTCACCTGCCTCTTTTCCTTCCTTCATTCTCTTCTCACTCTCATCCACCTCCACCTGCTGCTGCGCGCAGTTCTACTCTTTACTACACATCTTGTCTTTTTTGTCCAGCCACATCCTCCAACTCGTTGTCTATCACATTTGGTCTTTGCCCTCTTCTTCCCTCTTTGAACTCCTCGGGGTAGCAAGCACGGCGCCTGGAAGTGTGGCTCCAGCCTCGCCGTGGACTCCCACCCCCTCATTCTATCTTTCAAAAACTCAAAATTCATCCGGGGATTTTTTTGGGTGCCTCTGGTTGCCACTGGATTTCTCCCGGCGTGTAAATCTGCGTCTACGCTTGCGTAGTGCCCTGCAAAGGGAAGTCGGAGAGCCTGACCAGCCACGCTGAGAAACCCCCTCCGCAGTCAGGTGGCGCGTGGAGCAATTCGCGTGCTAACTGACAAAGTTGAGCTTGACAAGGTCTCAACTGCGCCTCCTTTGGTCGCTGGAATCTAGGTGTTCACTTCATGTGGTTATGGGGGATACTCGAGCCGAAAGTGAATCATGTCATATGGTACCTATGCACCACAACCCATTGGCCTTCAGCGTGTTGGGCTTGCCCATGTGTTGATTGTCTAGGTCGCCTCCTATCGTGTTTATGGGGAGGGGGGGGGAGCTGATCCGAAATCCACCAATTCATTTGGTACCCATACACACCATTTGCTTTTCATTGATGCGTTGGATCCATCCGACGGTCGAGGAAGAGTTTCGCTCTCGGATTCCATACTCAAATCTGTCACGACAACGAAGCTCTATAGATCGAGCCTCTGAGGCTAATGCCTTTCTCCCACTATACCAAGTACCATACCTATACACACACCGTCCTAATTATACACATCACAATCTCCCCCTTAACCTCCAACAACACTGTCAGAAAAACGCCCCAACGCCATGCCAAATGCAACAAAGCCCCAACCCTAACTCCATCCTCACATTATTATCCTCATACCCTCTCCTCTCCGCACGAACTTCACCCCAACCACACCCACCAAAACAGCAATATCACCACGGCAAAAAACCCCACCCACACCCTCCACCCCACGCCCGTCTTCTCCGCCATCCTCAACATGCGCCTCATCGTGCCGCGCAGCCTATTCCGCGAGTTCTCAAACTGGTCGTTCATCTTCTCCGTCAGCGCCGTCGAGTCGCGAATCTCGTCGCCAATGAGGTGTGTCAACTACTCCCCACGCATCACATCAGCAAGCACATTCTCTCATCGTAAATCGCGCGGCGGGGGGTAAGGAACTTACATCTTTGAGTTGTTTGACTTTACTCGTCAACAGCCCCACATGTCCCTCGTTCTGAGACTCCAATTCATCCAGCACAGCCGCGCTGTACTGGCCGCGCGAATTCGGCGTTGCGACTCTGTATATCCTGTCTCTGCCACTTCCATCCACTCCGTTACTCCCCTCCCACTCCGCATTCCCGCCGCCGGGATACAGCACCCCATTCCCCGTCCCCGGCGCACCAGGATACGCGCCAAACGCCGGCCCCCCGGCCTCGGGGGCGTAGGCGTACCCGGCGGATGCGGCGTACGGGGAGCGCGGTTTTTGCTTTGCTTTGGAGGGCGAGGCGCTGCGGTTATAGGAGCTGAAGAGGTCGTCGCGGGGGTCTTGTCGAGCGAATCTGGTAGGACGAGCGTCAGCGTGGTTCGGTCTTTTCCCATATGTGTAGTGTAGGGAGTGATGGCGCGTACCGGTTCGACATGGTGGTGTGGTGCGCTGGGCGCTGGGGGTAGTTTGGGTGTGCGCGGTGGGTGGGTGGGTGGTTGGGGTGGAATTTGTAGAGAGGATGGAGTTTGTATGGTTAGGGCGACCGCGGTGCGTGTGCCAATGGCGTGGAATTGGGTATGGGTGGAGAATGGGTGTTTGGATGTGAATTTCTGGGGCGGAAAG
>TARA_R110002003_G_scaffold58_4_pt1 | contig 22553 bp, 27 predicted proteins | sample TARA_R110002003 | Tara Oceans TARA_R110002003 (sample SAMEA4396441) | marine metagenome | biome: Westerlies Biome; feature: [SRF] surface water layer (ENVO:00010504); material: water (ENVO:00002006), including particulate matter (ENVO:01000060) such as... | depth 5 m
TTTCTAGTAACAGAAGATAGCATGTACCTAGGTGTGACATAGTTGTTCGGATGTCGCCTTGATGTTTCGCATAGAGCCTGACAGACACCACCAACGTATGTTAGTCGAGCCTGTGGAGCCTGCAAATGTTATGGCGATGAGCTTTTGGTTCTGAAACGTGCCCAAAGGTGTGCTGAAGCTGTGATCAAAAGGTCTGAGTGTTAGTGCCGTTCTTGCCGATCCTCTCTTGTCGCCGCGTGGCTGCGAGGCAGGGTGCGTGCGCCACACCGTTGGAGTCCGATCTCCGCAATACCTCTACGGACACAATATCCCTCTCTTTCGTCCATCGCAGGTTCTATGGAAAGCCAGAAGATTCCCCTTCAAAGCTGCCAGCTCCAGGCAAGGTCTGGAAGGGCAACCAAGAGAAAAAATTGTGTAACGCTCCGCATCACTCGTGTTCAATGATCGAGCGCCAAGTAAGCGAGACCGTGCACCAGCCAATCACAAGGGGTCACGAGCCACTTTGCCGTCTTGTTTTCGACGCGTTGTGACGTAATTCTTCGTGGCATCATCGCTGGTGATGGCATAGGCAGCCTGGCATGATGTCCGTGTCGTTATAATAAAGAGCAGATCGGGTCAGCAGGAGTCCTTTGTTCAACTCACCTGCCTCGCATCCCTCGAACAACAACGGTACCAGTAGCAAAGTACCTCGTACGCATCCTTCCCGCTCTGTCCTGCACCTAGCAAGACCCTGCATTAGATATCGCCTTCGACAGACACGATGGTGGCTCCAGCTATCGTTCTCGGCCTTCGTGCCGTGCAAGTCGTATTTTCCATCATTGTGTTGGGCTTGACAGCGTACCGTATGTAGCTTCTTCCATCGTGTTATGCTCTGACTAACGATGCGATAGTTGTCGATGCGTACACTGGCCCATGGGGATGGAACTGGTCGCCTCACAGCGTCAACTTCATGCTGTTCACCTCCGTTTGGACATTGCTCGCAGTAGCATATCTCGTGCTCACACCAACGCGCTTTCCCCGCGCGGCGCACAAGTACGCCATCGGTGCCGTCGAGTTTCTGACCATGCTCTTCTGGTTTGCGGCGTTTGTCGCTGTGGCTGTGCGCTGGGGTGACAGCTGGTGGGGCACTAGCGACAAGGGCACATTCTACAGCTGCGGCGTTGCTGCGATTGTGTTCTCTGCCTTCCTCTGGTATGTCACACGCTTCCATGCAATCCGAGATAATGGCTAACGTGGTGCAGGCTCACCTTCGTCGCTACTACCGTTCTCGCTGCGCTGCACATCCGCAGGACTCCACGCAACGACACTGCTCCTCCTCGAGATATGGCCGGTGTTTGAAGGGTTTCGGTGTGAAGGACTGATGAACTGTCGACACGTGTGCCGCCCACATATTTATGATACCCTTTTCCTTCTCTTGTTATCCACGAGACTGCCATGTATAGCCACGCTTTCATCTGCCTCTCAACGCGTTACTTCATTTGGACAATACCTTGGCTAAGGATATCTTACTTCGACATAGGTCAATTTATAATGTGAGGTCCTATCATCTGAGAACGTCCCGCTTTCCAGAAATCTGTCACGTGAATAGAGCAAGTCATTCGGTTGAGCGGCTCCCATCATCGGTCATCATCGTTGTTCTGGCTGGTGAGTAATCTGCAGAACAGGACGTTCACGATATGTCGTTTGATGTGATGTCGGAACAAGGTAGTCTAGATTAATTAGGTTGAACGTTCTTTCCTCTGGCTCTGCACACTGACCCTCGCTAATGATTTAGCGCCAGACCTAGCGTCCCTCCTGCTATGCGATGGTGAACAAATACCTCACAAACACGACCTCACCCTCACAGCTGTACAAGAAATTACCCGCATACTTCGATTGGCATGCATAGATTCTCGCACTGTTCGACTCGGATGTTCCTGTCGTCCGCTTCGCAAAGGACAACGCAGCTGTGATATGGTACAGCAAGTAGCCAGGGCACCTGTCAACATCTCACCCCCGTCTCGAATGGATACGGCACACGATCCTTCCACGCACATCCAAGCCAATGACTTGAACGTCGAAGCGCCGCGTCTACTATGCTGCTCGAGCGTGCAGCGGTGCGGCGAAGCCGGTCAGCTTCTGTGTCAACAAATGTTTCTGGAAGAGGCCCCCCGCACCACATTTGAATCGTTCTGCCGCATCATGACATTAACATCCAAATGAATGGGACCGCTCTCTTGGGATTACTAGGCACCTCTGCAGGTAAGATGTTCCAAGCATGCTTCGAGAAGCTGGTTGAGCCTACCCGGTTAATATACATGCAGCGCGGCTTGCTGACCCTGGACATGACCAACCTACCGTCTCTCCACACCAACGCTTCGGCAGCCTCAACCGGTCGGCAAGTTCCTGCCCCTTGTCTAATGCAACGATGTTTGACAAGCACGGGCTTGTCCTTCTTGAACAAAGCTCCGAGAGTCCTTGCAATCGGTGTGATCAAATCACGAGTTGAAATCGGTGCTGATGCTCCGCTAGCAGAGGATGCGGGCACACGGCGTGGGTTTTCTACGCGACATTAGACCCCGCTTCTGTGTCCGGCATCAACCTCTTGATCATTTGCCGCCCGAAGCTGCCTGATATGGAGCTTTTCTCGAACCACAACCTCACGGACAAGACGTGCTTCAATAGCATAACCGTCTCTAGGGACGCAGGTGGTCGCTTTCGGATCATCGCACCAGACGCTCAGGAATGCATGATGAACCACGGCCCACTGAACTCGGGTCACCACACCAATCTCCATCAATTCGATTGAGTGGTCCAACCCTACAACAACATCTAAATCCAACACAAGTTGATTGTTCGTGTCCTGGCGCTCGGTTGTGTGCGCCCCATGCTGACGCATCGCCTGCACACGAGAAAGTGCTCCACATCACGTCCCAAGCTACAACATTAGGTTGCAACATGCATTACGACAGGGTTGATGCGACATCAAAATGGATAAAGAGAGAGCCTCAAAGGATGCCAACACGGCAAGCGGGGCGTTTCTTTGCGCGCATCGACTTGATTGAGGATCTTCGGTGGGATGTTGATCCGGTAATTGGAGGATTTGTTCGAATTTAACCGGTGCCAAGCATTCCACGGCAGATACGCCCAGGCACTTGACCAATATAAGGGATTGGTTCGGTATTGCGGTCAACGACTCCGCCTTAGCCTATCCAGACATCGGAGCGTCTGGGGTAAGGAGCCGGGGTAGTGGGTCTTGCCCACTGGACCGTTGGAGTATAAGGTCAGGATTGACCTTCGTCGCTTTACAACCGTTACGGCAAACTTGAGCCTCGCCAACACCGCCATAATGGGTATCTTCAAACCGAACACCGGGCATGGGTCCGACCCAATCGTCACACGCATGATCGAGCAAGACAAAGTACCGTGGTACAAGAAACCGAATCTCAGAGTCATGTACTTCTACCTGTTCGTCTGCTGCATGGGTGTCGAAATTACTTCTGGTTTCGACTCTCAGCTTATCAACACGCTGCAATTCTCAGGACCTTTCAATAAGTGTTAGTTGTTTGTCGGCGAATGTCCTCAACGCACGCTAACACGCCAAAGACTTCGGAAACGGCTATAAGAACCCAAAGACGGGAAAGCCTGATATTGAAGCTGGCATTCTCGGGTTTATCTCATCTTGTTACCAGCTCGGCTCGATTCTCGCTGTTCCCATCGCACCATGGTTCAACCAGAAATTTGGGAGACGTTGGTCGATCATGACTGGTTCTATGATCATGGTCGTTGGAGCGCTTCTACAGGGTTTTGCCCAGCACAGTACGTTACAATATCTTGACGAACACGGTTCCAGGCTAAATCTTTCGCAGTCGGCATGTACATAATTGCCCGTATGCTGCTCGGTGTTGGCATCCTGTTCGCCATTGTCGCCGGCTCTTCCCTTATTGGTGAATTGGGGTACCCCAAGGAGCGTCCGTTCTTGACTTCGTTGTTCAACGCTTCGTACTTCATCGGTGCCATTATTGCTGCCGCCATTGCTACTCGTACAACAAACATTGTGGGTGACTGGAGTTGGCGTGTGCCATCTTTGCTGCAGATTTGCCCTTCACTTCTGCAGATCACTTTCGTCTTGTAAGCATTGCTGAAAGAAAATATAGCTTTGCAGTCGCTAACGGAAGTAGCTTCTTGCCTGAAAGCCCACGTTGGCTTGTCAGCAAAGATCGCGACGATGAGGCTTTTGCTGTCCTGACCAAGTACCACGCCGAAGGAGATGCTAACTCCGTCCTTGTTCAAGCCGAGATGGCACAGATTCGATCCACCATCAAGATTGAAATGGAGCACTCCAAGCAGTCCTGGATGGATATGATCCGCACCCCTGGCATGCGCCGTCGTGTCCTTATCGTTGTCTTCCTCGGTCTCTTCACCCAGATGAGCGGTAACACGCTCCTGTCGTACTATCAAAACCTCCTCTTCGAGCTAATGGGCTACACCTCGACCTACGCCAAAACCAGGATCAACATTGCCAACCAATGCTGGGGTCTCATCAACGGTGTCATTATTGCTCTCGTCGTCACCCGCTTCCGTCGACGATGGATGTTTATGCTCTCAGCCAGCTCTATGACCATAGTTTTCATGGCCATGACAATTTGCTTCCAGCGTCTAAGAGTCGCGGACGACAACAACACCACGAACCCTTCTGCGCAGATCGCCTCGCTATTCTTCTACTTCGCCTACTCGCCCTGCTACAACATTGGAAACAACTCACTGACGTACACTTATCTGGTCGAGCTGTTCCCATACGCACAGCGCACCATGGGTATCGGTATCCAGCAATTCTTCGGAAAGTGCGCTGGCTTCTTCAGCGTCAACGTTAACCCCATTGCGCTACGGGCTATCGACTGGAAATATCTGGCCATCTACTGCGGTTGGATTACTTTCGAGTTCTTGTTCATCTACTTCATGTACCCTGAGACGTACAACCGTACGCTTGAGGAGTTGACCTTCCGTAAGTTCCCCATCTCACGAGTTTGTATAATACCACTAACAACGGCACAGTGTTCGAAGACCAGGCTTTGGCCGACGAGGCGGTCCGCGCTGTCGAGAAACAAGTCAACGAGAACCACGAGCACGGCGACGTGGAGGGTCTCAGTGACAAGGTCGAGACTCGGACAGTCGAGCGCACCATCTAAGTGCGCAGTGAGCATGCACCCGTTGCGCACGTGCGATGGAAAGACGCGAGCGAACTACTCAGCTCGTCACGGCAAGACAGCATCAATACAACGATCTAGTCAGAATTAACAGAAGATATCCACCTCCAACACGCGCACTTTTCAATACCATGATTCTTGTGATTGTCCAAGCCGGCACGGTGCATCATCGCATTATCGCACACCTAATGCGACCTAGCCATATGTAAGACCTGTCCTCGAGTCATAAGCAGCTTAGACTACCTCCTTCCAGGCCCCCGCGGACCGCCACCCCGGTTCAAGCTTTCCGCCCAGTGTTATGGCAATGCTCACTACTCCGCCCCTCGCGCTAACTAGCTTCCGCATTGGACCTTCATCACACCACGCCCTGGCCATCTCTCCCAGCTCACTAACCCTAACCCGCATCACCTCCCAATCTCCCTCTTCCTCCCCATCCTCCTCTTCTCCCATCCCCACCCTATCCCCCTCCCACCTTCCATCCTCAACCCTCCTAAACGCCTCAACCTCCACCTCCACCCCCTCCCAGAACACATCCGGATCCACACCCCCAGGCCGTGCCCTTGCCGTAGCCAGCGCGCCCTTCAGACTCGCGATGGTCTCGTGGTAAGCGCGGCTTTTGGCCGGGTTGGTGGCGTGGTGGGCGATGTCGCTGGTTAGCAGGTCGTGCAGGTCGGCGTGGACCGCGGACTATGCTGCGGCGTGGGGGGCTGGGGGTGGGGGTGAGGGGGAGGAAATGGTAGGGAAGGGGGAGCTGATTGCTGAGCTGCTGAGGGACGATGGTGGTGATGGGTGGGGCGAGGGAGGGCGTGGGTTCGAGGTGGCCGGCGAATTGTGGTGTTGACAGCTGTAGGTGTTGTGGGAGATGCTGCGCTGGCGGTTGGAGATAGTGTTGAACTTGGCGGTGATGGGGTACGTGGACTTCTTGGTAGCTCACGAGTCGCGCCATTTATGGCCGAGAGTATGGGTGGCGAGGAGTGTATTGCTGGTGATACATCCCTTTCAGCTCGCATTGGCTGATGTTGACCATGCATATCTCCAATGTCAAAGAAGTCATGATGGTTGGAGTCTTCATCGCGTTGTCGCTCTCCGGCTAGCTCGTCCCCTTCGACATAGGCATCATCCATGTCTTCGTCATTGGTCGGACTCGAAGGAAATGGATCCGGGAGAAGGGTCGTACCTCGTCCTGCACCTCCTGGATCCGTTGACTGATCAAGGCTTCGATCTGCTCAGGGGTGCCCATTTCTTCGTCGACAAGACGAATGCCCATGAGGAGGATCTCACGAACACGATCGACTTGTGCAACGTCGTGGTGATCGGTGTCTGGTCCGATCTCGCTGGCAATGGCCTGAGCCTGAGTAATAAACTGTGCGCGGAGGGAAGCGTGTGTTTGAGACATTCTTGGTAGTGGGTCGCGGTTGTCTTCGGCGTGAGAGTTGAGTGAGTAGGTTGATGGCCTGGTGGATAAGTGGGTGCTGTGGTTGCGGTATCGCATGAAAACATTCTAAATGATATTTTCTGTATATAAGTGTTAGGAGAGGGATTCAAGCTGCGAGCGGCGCGGTGACTACCCCTCGCGCGTCACTGGAGGCTGCGCGATGGTGCAGTTGCCAGATAAGGGTGACTGGCAAACTACGTTGGGTACTCGGGTTTTCGAAGAATTAATAGTAGTGGTCCGGAGTTTCGCGTGATCGTCTATGGTGTTGACATCATTGAATCTCGGTGCCCCTCCGTTCTTCTCTCCCCCTCGCCTCTCTCTCTCTCCATCTCTTTCAGCATTTGGCCTCCGTTTCGTCTTCTCCGCCAGTAGTTGTATGGATCAAGATGGTTCGCGGGCGACGAAAATTCATCGGCCGTCGTCTCAATTCTAGTGGCGATGGTGCGGAGGCGGGAAGAGTATTGACAAGTCTTTGATGTATGCCGGTGACATGCTTATGGCGGTGCGAAATAAAATATCTAATTTGATCTGCTGGAGGGTCTATATAATTTCGCCATGTTTGTGCCACTGTTAGATTGACGATTGTGTCATCGTTTACCAGCATGTCACAATCCATAGAAGTTACCAAGCCCACACCGACGCGACGACCTTTTCAACTTGAATATGTTCGTGTCAGCGCATCGACGAGGTCAGGTGAAGAAGCCATTTTGCTGAGCATGATAAGGTTCAATTAGACATTTCCATTTCTGCAATAGTCAAGATCATTTGTACTCTTCGGCTAACAACAGCACACAGCCTCTGCGCACCACAAACACCTCATGTTCCGAACTTCCTGCCCTTTTCGTTTACCTTGTCATCACTTGGGCCGCCAGCAGTTCCAGAAGGAAGATGTCTCGTTGCAGGCGCCTCGGCTGCGCGCTCAGGGTTTGGAGGGGGCCCAAAGTATGTGTCGCGAACTTCGCTGAAGTGCATCGCGTTTTCTTCCTTTTCTAGCTGCCTCTCATATAGGCCGAAGATTGGTTCCATATAAGCAGCGTCACGACGGAGAACAGATTGCGAAACAGTTTGCACGCCGGGTATGGTACTAGAAGCGGACGCATTCTTAGGGTTGTCCTCGGCCATGGGGGCTGCACCGGTGGTACTAGTAACGAATGGATCGGCTGCGGTGTTCTGTAGTCGTCAGTGTGTTATACGCGAATTTGAAAGCCAAAATGATAGAGACGAACCACTTCAGGTACCGACATCGTGGACGAAGACACCCCACTAACTGTATCGGACAAATCAGGACGAGGTCTTAGTGGGAGAGTCGCCACAAATGTAGAAGCAGAGGTCTCATCGCTCGTGTCAGACGTCTCAGGTTGATTAGCTGTCGCTGACGACGCAGAGGTTTTGGCTGACGAAGCTTCATGAGCTGCATTTGAAGACTCTGAAGGACCTTTAGATTCAGTCATCGCTAGAATGGTAACCCTGGCCGCGAATCTCGAGGGGTTAAGTAGGGACTGACCTTGTCCTCCTGAACTCAGTTCGAGCAGTCCCTTCTTTAAATCGTTGCCCTGCTTGCCAATCAGGCAATGCTTGCGATTTGTTTGACATCGCCTCACATCAGTGGTCATTCTCGCAAACTAGATGACAAACACTTTCCATTGCCGATTTTAATAGGCAGTCATATTGGGCCAACGCAGGTTGAAGTGATAAACTTGTAGTATCCCCAATTTCGCCTTCTAGCAGTTTCTTCATGATAGGACATCGCAGTGAGTGTTTTAAGCGTTTCTCAAACCTGTCCTTTGTGCGCTATCAAGTTATCTATACTTTGGCCTGACGCCTATGTGTATCTCTAACTTCTTCCCCAGCAAGTCGTTTTAAGCCGAAGCATTATAACCGCCTTCTGACATCTAGACCCACTGTGTTCCCCACAATCCGTGCCTGTAATTCCGCTTGTTCTTAATCTCCTCCTTCTTCTTCCGCTCTATTTCCTGTTCAATTTCAATGCCGCGCTCGTACGCACGATCCACTTGCATCCTCGGCAGCTTCAATGGCTCCAGGTGGGGATGATCCTTCCTCCAGACAAGATACTCGGTGTATGTCTTCAGACCGGAGGCCTTCCACGCCGAATAGTCGCTGAGCGAGATACTGACTGGCTGAGCAAAGGCGGCCGCTGACGAATTCCAAGCGGACGAGGAAGGGATAGTCGGGTGAGAAGCAGCTGGGTTCGACATCGGAGGCGACGACTCGACAGTGCCGGTGGCAGCGACTTCTTTGCGAGGAGTGGAAGTACCGGGATTGTAAGACATGCTCGCAGATATTGACAGTTGGTTGAAAGCTTCGTGGATAGGTATCGCAGATATTGACAGTTGGTTGAAAGCTTCGTGGATAGGTATCATTGATAATGATTGAATTGTCTCCGCGAGTTGGGGCAGGGAAGTTGCGGATCTTGAGTGGCCGTGATGGGGTTTCGAGTTGTGGAGAGCGATGTTGATATATCTCGAGGGGCGAAGAGTGGTCTGCACTTCCAAGATTATATTGCCCTCACGTCATTCAATCGCAGTCAGAGTGATACCAGTTGCGCACTACGGAATCATTGTTCATGTCAAACAAACACTGTAGACGATCTCACTTTGCACCTGGGCAGCGCCAAATTGCAACAAATCTCACGCGTTTCCAGAAAAAAAGACTATACCGTGAGCTTGACCAAATTAAGTGAAAAGTACATTTTTGAATAACATCATCACTTGGTTGACCTGGTAAAAGGGAACGTCTTCATTCATACTACTAACTGACAAGATCTGTCGTAGGACATAACTAGCGAAACAACAAATCATATCTCGTCCAGTTCGGCTGCCCACTCATCCAGTTGCTTCTGATTCCTCGCCTTTCGAGCAATCATCTCGCGACTCTTAGGACAGTCATCGTGTAGCAACGCACAGACTCCGGGTTCACACGCATCATGCGTCAGGACTGTACGTTGCTCCGTCTTTTGAGTCTTGCGAACAAAGTCGACGAAATCCCATTCCTGCCGTTTGTCCTCGGCCTCAGTTTTCTCCATCTTCTTGACGAGCTTGTCAGCAAGACCTGTCGGAGGAAAGTCACCCAGCGTCTTGTAGCTCAGAGGTTCCCAGATATTCTGATCTACGGGGGCTACTTTGGGTCGGACTGGCGGCGTTAGCAACTGGTCTAGTTGCTTGCTTGTCTTGCCGGAGGGGCTGTCGTACTTGAACTTCCAGTTGTTCTCTGCCGAAGGCATGAATCCTTCTGCAGTGTCTAGACGAAGGGACTTACCACCTTTTAGGCGCTGGTTTGAGACCGCAGCTGTGCGGCGCTCGTACTGCATTGGCTTTCCAGCCGATGTAGATCGTGCCGCTTCACTGACAGAGAATGCATCATCCGAAGCCGCAAGATTCTGAAGAGCGAACGCCGCCGCAAGATCCTCGTCTTCAACATTCCCTCCGCGCAGGAATGATTCACGCGTGAAGTTCGCCGAATAACGGGTAGCTTCTGGCATGGATGCAAGCATTGTGAGGGCTTCAGCAGCCTCTCGCTGGGTACGCTCTGCAGCAACCTCATCGGGGTCTTCTGGAGGATTACGCATGGTTATAGGAACCTCCGCGTTCTCGTTTGCAGCATTGTCATCTATCGACACAATGTCTGTGTCGTCGTCCCACCCGGCACCAAGCGGTGATTCGGTCTCAGCGTGTCCACCTACCCGGTCTTCCAGGGCTGCGGTGATCTGTTTCAAAGTTTCCGCTTCAAACTTCAACACAGCAATCCACGAGGACTTCTTAGGCGCAGGCCTAGAGATGAAATTTGTCGTGTCATCCAAGGGCGGAGACGCAGCCACAGTTAGAGCAGACTGTGTCGGGCGAGACATTGCTTTGCCTCGACTGACCTTCGCCTGAATCTTTGACGAGTTCAACCGCGGCTTGGAATCCTTGATCGGACGAGGTGTTTGCGCCATCGGAGGTTGAAAATCCGAGTCTGTTTCTTCACTCAAGAACAAAGGCTCAGCGTAGTTGATGACCTTGCGTGCTCGTCTAGGGCGACGAGCTGAATCGTCGAACTGCACAGCATCTTCGGTGGGGGTGTTCGGAACTGTCAAAGAGGAGGAAGCGCCACCTGTCTCCTTCAGAGGCGACGATGAAGCTGCAGTGTCCGCCGTTGAGTCGGCAGCACTGTCTGGTGGGAAGCGCAGCATCTGCAAGAGCACTGATATCGTGTCCAGAAACAATCTAGGCTGCTCTTTTAGCATGTCTTCGCCGCGTTGCTGGCGGCGAGCAAAGTCACGGCCTCGCTCACGCACACGAAATGCGAACTCGTCGACGAATTGCTCGTTGAAAACATTGCCACTGAGTTTGACCTTTTTCGTTGGACGGTCATCAACGGGGACGTCCTCGATACGGCGCTTGCCGGAAGAGTGAATGCGCTCGTCAACAAGCCGGTCAATCCACTTCTCTAGGTCAGCGGCTTCCACTTCATGTGATGCGTTGGGCTTGGAACGCCGGTCGATGGACATGCCTCGGGTGTTACGATCCATCTCGAAGGATGCGTGATTGGGCGTAATAGAGACTGAATGTCTAGTCCTCGATTGGATAGATTGTTAGGCTCTTTAGAATCGGGGATGTTCTTGCGAGATTGTGTGGGTTGATAGTAATGGCAGGGAATTTTGAGAAAGGTCTTTTTATGCTGCTAGAAGTCGCGACCGTGTGAAAGATGAATGCTTGATACTATGCTCATACAACAAGGTTTTGGAGGCGTGCAGGCACAGAGTCGATCAGTGTCTGTCGAGGGTTGTGTAGAGAATACACAATGCAGGGACTGCTGCGTGCTTTACACGATGACTGGCTGCTTCTGCATTTGCATTCAACCAAGGAGAGGCACGCATACCAGTGACGGAGCGAGGTTAAGCTCGAACTGTGAGACGTTTTGCGCCTGCATTCACTCTCACTGAGTCTGCATGACCAGGCAACGTGAGCTGCGTTTTGGCTGACGCACATCCAGTGTCTACATCGGTCGTCATGGTGGTGCAAGCGGTGTTGAAGCGACTCGCAGATGGGCCGGATTGAGAGCTTGACTGTTGGTGTTGGTATTGGTGCTGGAGCTAGAGTCTGGAAATGGGAACGAGCTTTGCAGTTGCTCGATGTGGGTAAGAAATCATCGCCCCCTCAAGTGCGGCCAGTCGAGTCGGGGCTGCCATATCGTGACTAAGACAGAAGACCTAGGCCCGGCGCAGGCAAAATGGATGCTGCATTGTTTCGGAAACTGTGTTGATATACAACGTAGGGTTGGGAATCTGTATACGATGGTATATGTATATAATTATTCAAGTAGAGAGCCTGAGTACATCCACACAGTGCAATTTATCAATTATAAGTGCTCTCAAATGTTTTAGTGTCGCAAATAGGTGTTTCTTTGCTTGCGACATGATTGTTGTAGTCGTAGTGTTTGCGGCCATGCTACAGTGTGTGTTTCGTGACACAATGCGCGCAGACTCTGCCCTTTTATCGCAGCTACAAGCATAATTACAGCCGCCATACAACATGCTGTACTTCCCACTTCAAGAGACTGCAAATTATTTGGAATGGAAGATTCGGCCCGGACAATCAGATGCGAGTTAGCAGGAAAGGTAGGTAAGGGGTCGCACTGACTCTAACTGATAAGGGCCTGCATACTACTATGACAGAATGACTTTCTCACATTCCATTTGGACTTAGGTGTATAATTGGTATCCACAGTAACAGAAGAAATAGTTCAAATTGCTTCGGCGAATTCAGACGCTACACTGTGACTCCTTTGGCTGTGCCACAATGCTTCTCACACAATGACACAAAACCTAACCTGGTCGAATTGAGGCAAAGCCGAGTTGTAAATAAGAGATTGTGATATTCTTAAACTACACAACCTCAACGCGTCGAACACGATAGTACAGCAATCCTACAACACGCAAATAATTGCTACGATTACGCAAAGTAGTCGAACTACTTTTTCATACGCACAATAAAGCTTTATAACAATTAAATCAGCGTTACAGCTGCACTCAGTTCGTACTAAAGACACTCGCGTGTCAAGGACCCCTATCTTTGTTCAGCGCCGTAACACGGTGCAGATACTCACGAGCATCCCGTGTAATGGTACGCGCTAAGCCAGCAAAGCTTCAAATAACAGAACAGCCCTGTACATTAGGCACTCTTAGTCCTTCTACGCAAGTCATCTTATTCCCACACATCATCTGCACCCCAATCCATATCCACATCTCCACCTGCAACTGCATTCCCAACGGCGTTTCCTTCCATCCCATCTTCCTCTCCTCCATCTCCAAGCCCAAAATCACCCTCATCAACCTCCCCATTCTCCCCCCTCCCCCGCTCATCCTTTACCTCAATCACACCCCCCAACTCCCCATCCCCCCGTCCCAAAAACCTCCTCCTCATCTCCAACACCCCCAATCCCCCCTCCCCCACCAACCTCTCCCCTCCCCTCCTCTCCCTCTGCACCGCCTCGCGCGGATACCGCCCCGGCCAGCCCTCCCGCCGCCACGCATCCAGCCGCCACTGCATCCTATACCCGTGCGCGTCGTCTTCAATCCGCGGATTCGCATACTGCGGCTCCAGCGGCGCGAGCACCTGGCCCGCGGACGAGAACACGCAGTCGTCCGCGTCCGCGCTGATGAGGCCCAGGACGACTTTGACCTTGCGCGTGGTTTCGGCGGCGATTTGTGCGTGTTTGGGGCGGAGGGCTGGGGACTCGAGGGCGGTCAGGGCGGCGGTGTAGACGGCGAGCACGGCGGCGCGGGCGGTGGTGTCGCATGCGGGAGTTGTGGTGCCGGCGAGGGGGATTTTGGCGGCGAAGCGTGTGCGCTGGGAGTGCAGGTGAAGTGCTGTTTTTTCGGCGGGTGTGGGCTGGTGGTTTGGGGGATTGGTGCCGGGATGTGATGGAGGCTCGGAGGCTAGGAAGTCGCTTAGGCTGAGAGCGCGGGCTCGTCTCGTGGTTCTGGGCGGTGGCGTGGGAGGGTTGAGCTGGGTCATTGTGGGCTGGCGGGGAGGAGTTGAAGGGATATATGTATTTGGAGAAGGTGTTCGAGAACGTGCGCGGCGCATTGGCGATGGGAATGGCGATGTGGAGAACATGATGGGGTGCGTTGCGATGGAAGGCTGTGAAAGGCGGTTTGCTGCTCTGGTGGTTGGTGTGAATGATGTGCACATGTGACTCTACCGCCTCCCTCAAGGACCGAGCGAAAGTCCGAGGTAATATCCAGAGCTTCAGAGTCGTTTTTCGGCGTAGTTTTAGAAGCCGCATCGCCCGTTCGGGATCTGGACCTTAGGAGCTTTTCGCAACGACCTGTCGCATCTACAAGACTACCAGCAGCGCTAAGGCCTTTGCCAGCTCGTTGCAACACCAAAAAACTCATCTCAGAGGCTTTCAACAGTTAGAATCTCGGCTTTAAAAAGTCATAGAGACACGCGGTAAACGTGGGAAGCTAGAGGTTCGATCAAGCTCGAAGTCTGGTATAGCGTGCGGCCGTTTTTTGTATGGTCAGCATTACAGAGTTCCGGCTAAGATCCCTGTCATTTTCGCTCGTGTCTTGCGACAGGCGATAGATGCTGTGAACCATCAGTGAGCTAGGAAAACAAGACGCAACAACGCCCGTCTGACATGCATAAGATTCCATAATGGCGAACACCGTTGTGCCTGGCCTTGACGCAATTTTGATCGCCGGTCAAAGTGAGTGTGAGACGATCATCTTCATTTCCTCCAGGTTCTTTCTTAGATCCGTCGTCATTAAAATTCCTAGGTAGGTAGTGGAACCTAGGTGTTACGCCTAATGCTACGCTCTCCACCCCGATCTGGCCCCATTGGGTGGACACTCAAGACCCTTCCCTAGATGTTAGTTCCCGGACACCGCTCTCTTTCCCACATTGCACCGATTCTCAGACACACCATGTCGATCTCCGCTCGAGCTCAGTCCCACCCAAACAACACCATCTCCCCATCCAGCCTGCGCAGCGCTTTCCTATAACGTCGTCAGTGCCGCGCCTTCACCTCCCGTCCGCACAAGCACTTACATTCTCTTGTTCTGCCTCTGGAGCCGTGTTTCCGCCTTGCCATTTATCTTCGCGCGTCGCACGCTGGTTCTGCTAAGGATCATGACGAGCGACTTCTTCTTGGTGTCGGGCAGCACATCGTCTGCCGCATCTTCCATGTCCACATCCTCATCGCCCTCGCTCTTGCGACCTGGTACTTGGTCTTCGCCCTTGTTCTTTTTCTTCCTGAACGCGTAGCTTTTGTAGTACGCTGTCGTTCCGGGTCGGTGCGCGAGGCCGCCGTCACCTTCGCCGTCCCAGCCGGTCCAGTTGGATAGAGGCCTTCCGTAGCCGTCGTACTCAAGCACTACGTGTTTTCCAACTATATGGCGGGGCTCTGGCGGGCGGTAGGTAGATGCTGTAGATACTGATGCTCGAGGGAGAGATGCCACGGGAGTAGGATGTACTTTTGGGCGCTGAGGTAGCATTAGTGCTGTTGGCGCGGACGTAACTTGAGCCATTGGTGGCGCAAACGACCTTGGTGGTGCGTACATCGATCGAAGAGCGAGAGGAGGATGCATTGCTGATCGCGCAACAACTCTTGTTGGCGCGGATGTTGTAGGAGGCGCTGAATTCGCTGCAGGTAAAGCTATTGCTGAGGTCGCTGAGACACCTTGGCCAACCGCTCTGCGCTCTTTGAGCTCGCGTGCGGCCCGATGTTCGTCCTCCATCTCTATGAGATGGTCTAGTGACTTCGTCGGGTACATCTGTCGACTGTGAGCTCCGTGAGAAATGCGCCAGCCGATGCAAGACGCTGCTTACCGACCTGCTTGATTTCTTGAACTGATCGGGCGTTCCAAGGTAGTGAGAGCCAGTGTTAAGAATTCTTCGGGCAGATTCTGTCCCGTACCTCACGTTTTAGCGCCTGGCTCTTTCACCACTCACTTTGCGAAAACGAGCCGGCCCGCATATCCTCGACAGAATTTAGGAATCGATCAAAGATATATAGTCACTAGAATGGCTTATAGCTTTCGATACCGGAGTTACTGACGCTAATACTCTGTGAGTGTTACAAAATCAAATGGGAGATCAAGGAAAGGAGCGCCTTGGCCCTGTAGCTGCCTACCAGCGATGCTGGAAGCAAAATCCCACGTCAGAGACTCGCAACGAACTCGAGCTCGACAGATCGGGACAAACTACCTTTGAGTTCTACTGTCATTACTGAACGGCAGGCTAGCTAAAAGGCGCGCATGACTTGCGCAGTGTCCATTCAGCAGCCAGGTCCGCCCCCACCCCACGCCGAAACCCTCTTCTCATACTCTCAATCCAAACTCGCGGATCTGATATCTCCTCAACCACTCTCGCGAGTCCAAAACCCGAAGAAGTCGAGCCAGTCAGAGCGGATCCTAGCTCCACTCTAACACTGCGAGCTGTGATCACCGGCCCAGCCCCAGAATCCTTATCCCGCCTCGTCGACTTGCTCATCATCGCCAGCAGCACCGTACTCATCCTCATCCTCATCCTCATCCCCCGATCCCAGGCCAGGCCTGCTCGTCCCCGAAAAGCTCCTCCACCGCGTCGTAAGCGTCGGCGCGCGGTATCGTGGGACTGCGACTGGCCCTGGGCAGTGACCTTGCATTCCGCCATGACACCAGTTGAGCTCAGCTATCATGTACTTGGCGGGCACAGTATGACGGTGTGTCTGACCTAAGGCTTGACCTGAAGATTGATCTGAAGATTGACTGGAAATAGTGGGCCAGTGGTAGAGGTATTGGGAGAAGCCGCAGGCACCTGATGGACGTTGGAGTTGAGGGAAGGTGCGATATGATAGCTGGATGTGTCGGCGTTGGCATGGAAAGTACAAAGCTGTCAGAGTCTATGCACCTCCATTCGTCCATCCGTCAGTCAGTCATTCGATGCACAACCACAAAAGCGCAACCCTCCAGATGCTTTCTTTCACTCAGACTCGGACTGAACGGAAGCGTGTGTGGGTTTAGAACTAAGGCCGCTCATGATGGCACTGGGAGGATAATGCTGGGAGGAGTACGTTGGGGATAATGGCAGGGCTGGATTGTTTTGGCTGAGTACGTAGGGTTGTGTAAGCGGAAGCGGTGGGTGTAAGGCGAGATGGAGGGAGGGAGGGGTGAGGGTAGGGGATTGGAGTCCGTGGGCAAGTAACGTTAGTCTGATTCGAACTTGACGTGCAATGTCAGGCGCAATCTCACATGTCCCATCGTCATCACGCTCGCAGCTCGCCGCTCGCATCAAGACCTACATCCTCGGCAGCGAGCTAATCGCACCGTCACAAGCTCACAGCAATGACTCCATCTCACAACGTCAACATCAACTCGTTACCACTAGAACTAATGCGCAGGATGTTTACACCGCTGATGATTCGCCCAGGCCAAGAACCGCGCTTTCTTCCACCCGCTCCTCCAACTGCGCAGCTTCTTGACGCCATTGCCAGTCGCCTCGAGCGGGGGCGCATGTGCGCCGAAGCGCAGACTACTGCTGAGATGGCACTTTGTCTCGCCGTTTTCGTTCCAGTTCTTCTGCGGGACGGACGAGTACGACCACTGCATGCAGTACTCGCAGCTCTCGCAGGCGGCCTCACAGGCGCGGGGCGAGTCTTCGCCGTTGGGCGCGTGGCCGTCATTGGGGTCATCGCTCTCGAACAGGATGTTCCAGCGGGCGTTTGACGAGTCGGAGGACAGGTTGTCCCAGTCTGTGCGGTTGGCGCTGAGGTCTTCGGGGGCCATGAAGCGGTCCCACAGATCGGCGAAGAGCAGGGGGTTGCGGATGTGGTCTTCGGTGCGGTTCTTCTGGAGCAGGTACAGGTCGCTCCAGATGTCGGGCGGGACGTGGTGCATCATCAGCACGCGCTCGCACCACACGGCGGGCGAAAAGGGCACGGTGCTGGGATCCGCGCCGGATATGCCGGGCCATGCGCCGGTGAGGCTGAGATTGAGCTCCGCTTGTAGCACGCTGAAGACGAGATCGAACGCCGAGCTGTGGTCGATTATCCGGTTCTCCCAGTTCTTGATCACGTTCTTGCGCTCCTTGAACAGCTCCTTCATGGTGCCCGCAGAGAGGATGAAGGAGCTTCCTCCCGCAGCGAACGCGTCGGGCACCCCCGACACGGCGGGGTTGCCGAAGAACCACTTCGTCTTGGGGTTGTATTGCGCCAGCCAATCCAGCGTGTTCACCCTGTCCACAAATGTGTCGTCCTCGACGAAAGCATACCAGCTGCGGTCAGGCCGGTACTCCCATGCTCTTGCCATGGCCTGCAGTATCTTGTACTTATTCAGCTTGCCGAGTATTTCTGCCTCCTCTTGCGGGTCCTGCTTCTTCGCACGGCTCAACGGTATGCTCTTGCGGGCAAAGTTGACCTGCTGCCTGTATCGCTCCAGCTCCTTGTTTCCACCGATAAAGTCGGTCGTGTAGCCAAACAGCACGTCGAAGACGGTAAAGTCGCCCACATTCATCTGCAGGTCTGCAAACAGCAGCGTCGGATCCTTGTCCTCCTCAAACAGGTACGCCAGCGCAGGCGCCAGTTTGGTGTAGACGTTGGTTGCCGTCGTCATAATCGATACCACGAGGTGGTCGTGGCCCACGCCGTGCGGGCCGAGGGCAGTCCCCGTTTGCGGGCGCATGCTTGGCGGTAGCTCCTCGTCGTCGTAGTATCGCGGCCATCCCTTGATCCACATGAAGCCGTACACGACGAGGATGACGACGAACAGGCGCCCGGGGCGCGGGATTGCACGGGCGAGCATGGCGCTACCGGCTGCTGGGTATCATGAGAAGATGAAGGGAAGGAACGAGTGTATGGGGTCAGTCAATTGGGGGAGGCGTGGTCGTGGTCAGGAAGGAGCCATGGTGCATGTCTTCGTGGTCGCGTACCGGTTCAGGAGAAGAAGCGATAGGGATCCGCCAAGGCTAGACCGGGCGTAAGCAATCGGACGCATTCCTGTGGCGGGCCCCTCGTATCTGCACCCATCGACGTCGCAGAAGTCTGACAACGTTACGACATTCTGAACATGTGAGAAACCAGAGGACATGGTGTTTCAAAACCTTTTGTCCCGTGGACATTGTGACCAGCGGCTGTTAGCGCATGAAACCCGCGTCTCTGCTTAGCGATGACCCCGGATTTTCCGACGCTGGGCACGTGCGACCAATCATCTCCAGCCCTAGCCACGACGAATCTCACCACACCACACAACATGGACTCCAATTATCTTGCAAGCAGACCAAGCAACCAGGCAGCGGAGAAGTGTGCGGTGCCAGTATTACATGACGCAGAATAGCACTCTAACATTCTCTTCTCGCCTCCCCATAACTGCGCCACCCTTCCTCTACCCCCAACCCTTACCCCCTATGAGCTTACACGTATGCAGCGTCCTATCCACCCCAGCTCTAACATCCAAGCGTAAACCAGTCGAGCCACCTCAAGCTCAGCATATACCTAGACCCAGGAAAGCCCCGTTCGCTGCAAAACGGCGCGACGATGAATCCATAAACCCTAACCCCATCCCCACCAGATCAGCACCCAAAGCCCAACTTCCCACGTCCTCTTTCCTCCGCTTCATCGGCACCTTTTTAATTTCCGCTTGATATATCATACGGCACACTCCCTCTCCTTCTCCGCTCGCTCCAGCGCGGCGGCATCGCGGCGTGCCTTGAGCAACTTGTACCATGCAAGCAACGAAACCTAATCCTCGAGCCTTTGGTGCGCGCCATGATGATTTTCAGTGTCGCGTCCTCGACTTTTGCGCACCACGATCTTGCTTTGTACTCCTCCAGGCGCAGACATACGGTAGCTACGTATAGATATACGGTACGGGGGTAGCTGCAGATGGAGACGTGCCGGCGTTGGAGGTGTTGAGTCAGGAGTTGATCCATTGGCCTTCGACATACGACCCCCCACCCAGTAAGATCAACGGATTGTCCGTTCAAACAAACAATGAGAGGGAACGATCTGCTTTTTACCTGTAGCATAGTATCCAGGGATGGCACGCCGTGGCATTCCCTCCCTAGAATCCAAAAAGCGCTAGAAAACCATTCCTATGTAAATAAGACATGCTCACCCAATTACCACGACCGCGCCCAAGAAATAACCCTCCTCATCCCCTTCCCCTTCCCAATCCCCCATCCCAAGCCCACGCGCCCCACTCCCAATCCGCCCATCCCATCATCCCCCCCCCAATCCTCCTCCTACCCCCCCTCCCCACCCCCCGCAACCTTCAAGCTCATCCTCTTAAACCTCTTCCTCACACCCCCCCTCTGCTCCTCAATGCCCTTCCTCCTCTCCACCACCTCCGCAAACTCGCTATCCCACTTGTCCAAGAAGACCTGTTTGCGAATTTCCATCAACTCCAGCTCACCATCAATCGCATTGATCTGCTTAGTCAGAGTCTGGTCCTGCAGAATGGTGGCGGCCAGCGACTCAAAGTCTGCGTCTTCGGTGGTTGCGGAGGCGGGGCGCTTGGTGCCGCGTGGAGAGGGGCGGGATGGGAGGGTGGTGGTGGTTGTTGTTGGCGGGGAGGAAACGGGCAGGGCGAGGGAGGTCTGGATGTGTGATTCGTTGATGGTGGTGGTGTTGGGGCGGTGGGAGACGGGGTGATCTGGTGGGTTCGAGTCGTCGGACTTGGGAGGCTTCGCGGCTGCGGGACCCATGCGGAGCGCGATGTATTCGAGCGCGGAGCGTAGACGGTCGGGATATGCTTTGGTTTCTTGGAGCACGGTGTTGCGCGCAATGCCGGATGCGATGAAGTACCATTTGACCATGAGCGTCAAGCGCGCTCTATCGCCTTGGTCGATTGGTCCGTCTTTTGGGTATGTTTTGTTGAAGGGGTGGAGGATGCGCTGTTTCGCGACATCCTCGGTTCGCATGGAGGTGATGTTAAGGGGGCGACGTGGGTCCTCCATCCAGAAGTTGATCTCATGGAAGTTGCGTAGGGGGCGCATGTATGCGTAGATCTCGCAGTCGTTCTTTGCATGACGGCCGAGGAAGAGCTTTTTGGGTTGTGCGTCAGGAAGGAAACCTTGGTCGACGAATTGGACGGCATCAGCTTCTGGGATGTTTTGAAGCAGGTAGAGAATACCATGCGAGTCGAGATAGCGACATAGCTTGTCGTAGTCCGTCTCTCCATCTCTGTCACTGGTCGATGGGGTATCGGCTGGCGTGGCGAGCTGAGCTGGCTTTGAAGAAACAATTTTAGTGTCGTCTCTTCCTGCCTGTTCCCCCTGATGTGGAGCTGAGCGAAGCTTATAAACGCTCTTGGGCTTGTCAGGCTCAGGGCTCTCATCAACTGTCATTTGTGTTTCCTGTGAGCCTTCAACGTAGTCGCCCTGCCTACTTTTCTCCTCTTCGCTCCGTTGTCCAGCTTCGATCTTCCTCAGCGCGTCACAGAAGCGCTTGCAATAATCGTTGTAGTCGCCGCCTACTCCATCATGCAGCAAACCCTTGAGCATGAAATACCATTTGATGATGATGCTGAATTTCCGCTTGGAAGACTTAGAGATGTCGGCGTTGTACTTGAACGGTGCCTTGAGCGGCAGTCGCACAACATCATCTTGGGACAACACCTTGTGCGATGTACCTGAGGGGGAACGGTTCGCAGGTAATGACCAGTACCGCACTTCGTACGGCTTATCGCCCAACTGCAAGACAAACGCGACAATGTCCCGTCCTTGGGCTGTACCGATCTTCAAAGCCATACGATCGTCGCCGGGTAGACGGACCCATTCGAATGCATCGTGCGATGGAAGGGCGTCCAACAAGGAAAGCGCATCGTAGTCGTCGTCAAGACGCTTGCGGATGATGTTCAGTGCCATATTACAATACACCTTCTCACGGACCTATGTCGTGCTGGAAGTGTGGGAGCCGTCGCGATTCAGTTGCAGCAAGTCTGATGGAGTGAAGGACGGCGAAAAGCTAGTGTATGTGGATTGCTTCCGGAGGCTGATTGCGGTCGTACCAACGTTACCCAAACGCATTCGCTACTGCACTACGCCAAATCATATATAATATAGTTGCGAATGGCCATGGTGACCTGGCAGTGAGTATAGCGCTAATGAGTGTGGAAGGCTCAAGGCTCAAGTCAGTGTGGAAAGTGAGGAGTTGGACCCTGCGTGTCCCCATTGGTCGAGCAGGTAAGCGAACACGTGAGGACGCGACGCGTCACGCTAGCGCCCCATTCAGCCTTGGTGTTGCCATGCATGTTCGAGACAGAAGAGAGTAGGCAATCGCATACTCAAATCCGGAACGGTGATTTGGATCAAGGAACCTCTTATGTCTGCCACTTGAGTTCTCTCCTCGATCATTCGTACCATCCTATTTCCGTCTCATACCTAGGTATCTCCCTTTAATCCCCTCATCCACTCCACTCTCTCCCAGCCTGTCTCAGCAGTTCCTCCATCTCCCCCTTCCTCTTCTCCTGGAGACTCAAAGCCATCTGCATCTGCTGGACTTTGTATAGTACCAACTTGGCCTCTTGCGTACCCCTATCCTTATGCGTCTGCAGAACAGCCTGCTGGTTCGCAATACTCTCCTTGATCACTTCTTGGCGCTCGACGACGTCTGTCAACTGCTTGACGAGCTGCTGGGGGTTCAAGTCGTAGATGCTGGGTTGTGGAAAGTACTCCTCGGTCTCCTGTTCGTCCACTTCGGAGCTTCCACTTGCCTCGGTGTCGGGGTCTGGTGCAGGAGCTGTTGACGGCTGCCAGGAGGTATAAGGGACGTACAAGGTCTGGCTGGCGTATGGACTTGCCCCAAGACTATCAACTTGAGAGCCTGTGATAGTCTCCTTAATTAGTCTAGCCTCTAGACACGCTGACGGTTCCCATGCGATATGCGGAGTGTAGGGTGTGTTGGCGACGAATGGCTCAGTCTTTGGTGGGCTACTGGGGTTGTCGTGCTTT
>TARA_R110002003_G_scaffold283_1_pt1 | contig 22548 bp, 17 predicted proteins | sample TARA_R110002003 | Tara Oceans TARA_R110002003 (sample SAMEA4396441) | marine metagenome | biome: Westerlies Biome; feature: [SRF] surface water layer (ENVO:00010504); material: water (ENVO:00002006), including particulate matter (ENVO:01000060) such as... | depth 5 m
TCACCAAAGCGCTTACCAAACAAGAAGACAAAGAAGGCAAGGGCGGTTATGCCAATAAGCAAGCACACGTCGAGCTCGCAGAAAGGATGAAGAAGCGAGACGCAGGCTCCGCGCCTGCGTTAGGTGATCGTGTCGCGTATGTAATGGTCAAGAGTGCCAGCGGTGCGAGGAATTTTGAAAAGTCGGAGGATCCTATGTGGGTCCTGGAGAACAACTTGCCCATCGACACAAAGTATTATCTGGACAATCAACTAGCTAAACCGCTTGGCAGAATCTTCGAACCTATCCTCGGTGAGAAGAAAGCCAACTCCTTGCTCACAGGAGAACACACCCGCTCTATAACTGTCGCTGCACCTACCATGGGCGGCCTGATGAAATTTGCAAAGAAGACGCAAACATGCATGGGTTGCAAGAAGCCCCTTACTGGAGCGCATGAAAAGGAGGGAGCCGTTTGCGAGAACTGTCGTCCGCGAATAGGCGAGCTATACCAGAAGACGCTAGGCAAGGTAAGCGAACTCGAGGTGCGTTTCTCACGCCTGTGGACACAGTGTCAGCGATGCCAGGGCAGTGTACATTGCGAGGTCATTTGCGAGTCAAGAGATTGTCCAATCTTCTACATGCGGATGAAGGCCAGGAAAGATGTGGAAGATGCTGGGAAGGAATTGGTGCGATTCGACAAGGACGCTGCGCTCTGGTAGCGGGAGATGCGCGAAAGGTGCACGGCCCCTGGTAAGGCGTTTGGGATGTTGGTTTATAAAGATATCCGCTGCTACATTAAGCACGATAAACTACTGAAACCAAATTTCTTGCTGCTCTGGGTTGGTTAATCCAGCAACGATTAGAGGCGGCGGTCTACACCTAAGGTCAGAACAGGAGCAGCGAATAGCAAAGTATTTCTTGAGGGTCGGTGCGCCAGTAGAGCGCAAACGCCGATGATGGGAGATGATGGGAGATGATGCTCACCCCAAATCGGGAATCGGTCCCTCAGATCGGAATAGATTACGTCTTCCATTTTGGACAACGCAACAACGCGACATAAGACTCATTCCATCAGCTATTGCTTTGCACAATAGCGGTGCTTAGCCCAGAGGCTGCAAAGCAGCGTCTGTGATCCTCTTTCGCGTATCCCTACCATACACTTAGCCTCCAAACCTACCACAATGGGCAATACACAATCAACAGTGCGCATTCTCGCGCCAGCATCCTTCCTGTTCGACTTTGCAGCGCAGCAATATGGCATGTTCAGCAGCCCAAACATGCTTGATATCCATAACAAGAACCTCGCTGCGTTCTCACCGCAACCATACTTCATTGGGGGGTTCTTCTTCCCACAACAACTGTTCCAGCTCGTGTGGCTGTGGAAACTCTGGAAACAGGATGGCAGCCCGCAGGAGAGGACCATGATGAACAAGTTTGCCTGGGTGTACTCGCTGGGCAACATTTGTATAGGAAGTAAGTCAAATTGCCTACCTGAAGAGGAGGAGGCTAATGTGTCAAAGCATGGATGTTCTTCTGGAATTCCAATGACCTCGTAACATCAAACATCTTCGTGGTCATCAACACAGTGGCTCAACTTCTCTACATCTCCACACAACTCGAAGCGCTTGACATGCGTTCAACACCCAACTGGCTGACCCATGTGGTCGCAAAGACGTTTGCTGGCATCGGTGTGCTGGACCTGCTGCACAACACCTCGGCCGCCTACTTCAAAGGCGATCGGCCAAGTGCACTTGTACAGATGGCGACAGGTGTCGGTTTTGCAGCAGCCGCAAGCATGAGCGATTGGATCTTTGGTGGCTGCTTAGTGTACGACTTGGTGGCTCTGAGCTGCGGGCAGGAGGGTAGCTGGGGCCGACTTCTTGGAGCGTATGCGGTCGGCGCGGCTGGCATCGTGAGCCTGAGGAACTGGTTCTAGGACGTGCACAACCCTTGGGAGCCGGAAATGCGCTGACGCGTCGCAGTCCACGGTGGAAAGCTCAAAACGAGGGCGCGTATTCGCGACTTGGGGAGGATGGTAGTCTCGTTTGATGGTGATAAATCTTATGATTCTGACTTTGTCAGATGACTTTGTCAGGGCATGTTGCCATGTTGGCGTTGTAGCTTCAAAAGGACGCTACTGCTTCTGTCGGAACGCGTTACGCCCAGCACATGACAAGTCAACGTGAGTGACACGCTGGGTTCCATGGTACGCCAGACTTGATATCTTGTACCATGACGGCGCGGTAGACTGGCGTCGAGTCGCACTGGAATGCCGGGTTTCTGTTACGTTTCTGCGCAGCTCCCAGGCCGATTTAGCATTGCTTATTAGTTGGTCGCGTAGACAGGCCGAGGCGAAGGGTCCGAATGCGGAGGAGGGGCACATGGAGGGGCATCTTTGCCTTTGTACTGGCGCTGGTGCCCGCATCGTGTCGACCATGTCCAACACAGTCGCGAATCTCGCAGATGAGGTGCAGCAAGCTGCATCGAATGACGAAGGCGGCCGTGGTTCCGAACCAGATGAGATGCATGCCAAGGCCGCGAGCGGCGGCAAGTGATCGCGTGCATGGACGGGGGAATCAGCGGGCAGATAAGCTCTTATCAATTGTCCACTGCATCCCACACCGAAGTAACACCTGCTCGAATCAGTCGTCATGCCTAGGATAACCGTCGCTCGTCTTCGTATCGGGCCATCCGACCCCGTCGGAGGATCGTCGCGCGTGTGGAGGCTGCCTCTGCGGCCACTCAGCCCGCCGTTGATGACTCTGCAGGCTGCGAGCCTCATTGTCTCTGCTGCTTCCGACAGCTCAGCTCTACTCTTCTCCTGAACCTGTTGCATCCTATTCTACCTATTGTTCCGCGTGTTGGTCCGTCGTCGCGAGCTTCTCCATCTCCCAACACCGTGTCACGAAACCCAAGTCACGGAATCATCGACGTCAGCGCGCCGAGAACGGCAGCCCCATATTCGAGACACACACTTGACGTCTCTGGATCAACAGCAGATTGATATTACGGCAAACACGGTGTCAAAGTCTGCGTCCTCGCGGATTGAGGTCAGGTTGCTGCTGCGCCTTCGTGGCTGTCTCGGATCCTCCACCTGAGCACAACACCTGACTCCAGCCATCGCTACAAGGGGACTGCAACCAGGCAGACAAGAGAAGCACAGGGAAAGACAGCTTGGAAGTCTCCAGCAAGCACGCTTCACGCCACGGCGGCAGTCGTGAAGCTCATCCCAAGACCGCACCTTCTGCCTCCAACCAAGGAGACCATGCCGCCCTATCTATCGCCCCTACGTATAGCCGGCCCAAGCCTACCAGCGAGTTGCGAACCTGCGAACGACTTCCTGTATCGATTATCCGCGACCTTCAACACGTGCGTACCAACGAACCTCGCACTCTTCTCCACTCTGCTGGGAACTTGCAGCATTGTATCGTGGCTGTTCGCACAGCTACCGCAAATATATAAGAATCACAAGCTCAAGTCAACATCAGGACTTAGCGCTTTCTTCTTGACGGAGTGGCTGCTGGGAGATGTGACGAACCTCTTGGGATGTCTGTTCACAGGACAGGCGTCATGGCAGATCATCATTGCCTCGTACTATGTATTCGTCGACTGCTGTCTGTGCGCACAGTGGGTGTGGTATGAGATGCTGCACCACGGGAGACCATTGCGACCTATATGGGGACGATGGAGCTCTGGCAATGGCAGCCCGAGCAAGGGTACTTCAGGTATGCACCAGGTCACCCTCGTAAAAGGTCAAGGCTCGCCTACAGCCATCAACGGTACCGTCGACGCCAAAATTGCCTCGCCTGAGGGCCCTACAGCCACCACGCCGCCACGGTCTAGTCCCATGAACGCATTCCGGATACCCAATTTTGCTCGCTCGCCTGCACCGGAGCCGTGGCAAGACACACCGCCGGCTGGTTCGTCACCTAATCCACATGTCCGTCGGGTGGCAGCATCGAGTTCGCCGATGCCGTCTCCACGTACTGTTCTGTACATCTCCCTGATTTTCGCCGTGTTGTCTAGATCGTCGACCGCGACACCTGTCAGCCCATTCGCTCCAGCACCTCTCGTTGCGCGGGAACTTTCATTACATGTAACCACCTCCGACGCTGCACCCACAGCCACCGAGATTGCTGGTAAGGTCTTTTCCTGGATGAGCACCTTCCTCTACCTAGGGTCTCGTCTACCTCAACTATACAAGAATCAGGTCCGCAAGTCGACTGCAGGCCTATCCCCGGCGCTCTTCGCTGCGGCCTTTTTTGGGAACCTCTTCTACTCAACCTCTCTCCTGACCAACCCGTGTGCATGGTACGACTACACGCCGGGCGAGGGCTATGGCTGGGTCGGTCCTGAAGGCAGCGTCCGTAAAGGATGGGTTCTTCGCGCAACACCCTTCTTCCTAGGCGCAGCAGGGGTCCTCATCATGGATGCAGCGGTGGGGCTGCAATTTGTCTACTTTGGAGACAATGAGCCACGCGGCCGCAGCACCAACCTGCGTGATGAGGAAGTCATCATCACCGTCGACGACCATGGGAGGCTTCGGCGTAGACGTTTACATTGGCGCAGAGTTAGTGGCTGGATGCGAGGATGGGCGCCTGCTGTTAGTGTGGCTGCAACACCTAGTGTTAGTCGTGCGGCGACGCCTGCGGATACACCTCGGAGCACGAGTCCGGCGAGTGTGGCTGGATCAAGCAAGAGTAGCAGTATCCCAATCCGAGGGCAGAGAGGCGATGCTCTGGATGAGGCAAGGGCATTGTTGGGTACGAGCAGGCATGCGAGTCCGAGGAGTTATGGTGGCATTGGCTCACCACGATGATAATAGATGGAGCATCATTGGTGTTTGTCGTTGCATTTACGTCATATTACACGAAGGTTAGTCGCGGTGTCTAGCATTTGCATTCCTCCACATTCATCACTTGCGCATCTTGGGGCCAGAGCATCTCCACCTGGCGTTTGAGGGTTGTACATTTCAGAGACTGTCTACATGAATGCAATCATCGCCATGCCGAGACTGTCAGCTTGATTGATGTGAGCTTTAAATTCACGAATTGTACTGTTCCATGGGCAAATGTTTCGGTCAAATACTTGCATCGTAACTGAGCATCCGCTCTTCCATTTGAATTCTACAGCTTGTTCAGAAGTACACAGATAATCAAACTCTATCAAATGCAACCGCTTGCAGGAGCCGCGAAACGCCATATTCCCATAGGAAGAGGAACCGACCGAAGAACCCAACTATTACAGTAGTACACAGTTTGTCGCACAGAGAGCCGGGGAAATCGAGGTATATGTACGGGAAGTGACTTTTGGGAATCGTTGAACGAGGACAGCGTCGCTTAGACACGCGACACATCGCGACCAAAGACCTTGGCCTTGACCCAGTCCATGATGACCAAAACTCTGTTCCGGGTGCTGAAGCACATGCTGAGGTATGCGCTTCGCCAGAAAATGTAGGTCACGGTACCGCCGCTAGCAATGTTGCCCGAGAACCAGGAGATGTCGGCAACGGCCTTTTCGGAGCCAATGTAAGCGAGCGAGCCCTGATGAGAGTATTCGAAAGGACCAATCTGCTTGACGCGTCGGAGCCTCTTCTGGAGTTCCTTGATCTCAGTGAAAATCTTGTCGCGCGCCTCCTTGCCGGGTGCCTTCTCTTGCGCAAGGGAGAGCTCAGCAAGCTGGGCATCGATTTCTTGCGTCTTGGCCATGTTGTTGAACATACGAGCGAGGAAAGCACCTTCCTGAGCAGCGACCTGCGCGGTCGGGGCATAGTTGGCAACGGCGCAGTCACCGACAGCCCAAACGTTCTCGGTACCCTTGACGACAAGGTACTCGTTCACGGCAAGACCACGTCGCGAGTCCTTCTGTGCGGGAATCTGGTTGATGAGATCCTTGACCAGCGGCCGGAGAGCGTTGCCAGTGGCCCAGACGAGGAGACCATACGGGATCCTCTCCAACACCTTCTTGCCGTCGGGACCGTTCGACTCGGCTTCGATGTACTTGTCGGTCACGTTCTTGACCATAGTCTTTGTCCGGATGGTGATGGTCTCCTCCTTGAAAGTCTTTTCGGTATAATCGATGAGCTGCTTGGAGAACATGGGCAAGACATTAGGGAGGGCTTCGACGAGGGTGACGTGGAAGTTGTCCTTGATCTCAGGCAGCCACTTCTTCAGATCCGAGTGGAAGAAGTCCTGGAGCTCTCCGGCGAATTCGACACCTGTTGGCCCGCCGCCTACAACGACCATGTGCAGCAGGCGCTTCTTCTCGTCATCCGACTGGTCCTTGAAGGTGGCCGTCTCACAGCAGTCCATGATGCGGGCACGGATGCGCTGAGCGTCTCCGACCTCCTTCAAGAACAAGCCGTTCTCGCGCACGCCGGGAATGCCTGGGGCCTCGTTAGCTATGCCAAGCCTCACAGACTCGCACATGACGCACCGAAAGTCGCGTTCTCGGCGCCGACACCGACGACAAGCATGTCGAAGGGCACCTCGGTCTGCGAGGACTCGCCCTTGATCTCCGAGTCGTCGTTGATGTAGACGATGCGCTTCTCGTAGTCGATCTTGGTGGCCTCGGCCTCGTAGTACTTGACGGCGGCCTTCTTGTGGCGCAGGAAGTTGCGGATGGGCTCCATGATGGAGCGGTGCTCGATGGTGCCGACGGTGCATGAGGGCAGGAGCGGGGTGAAGAGGAAGTAGTTGCGGGGCGAGACGACGATGACATTGTAGTTCTCCGTGTCGAGCTTCTTCAGCAGCGAGACAGCGCCCCAGCCGGTGCCTAGCACGACGAGCGTCTTCTTGCTCGGGTCGGGGTCGGGCTGGTCCGCTGGGTTGCGCATCTCGTAGATGCCATAGCCGATGTAGCCCAGGCCTGCAAAGGCCGAGAGATAGGTGAGCCGCCATGTCCAGCGCAGCAGCCGGAACCGCCTCCGGGGCTTGGGCGCGGGCGCATCCGTCGTCGCTCGTCGGACAGCCTGGCGCAGGGCAATCTGCTGCTGGATGGGCCGCGGGGTCCAGCGCGCCCTGTTGGCGATAAGGGACGGGCGCTGCGTGGTGTAGGCGCGGCGGCCGGCCAGCTGCACCTGCGCCAGCACGTTGGCGGCAGCAAAGGGCCGCATGTTGGGAGCCATTGGGGGGTGGCAGCGGCTGCAGAGAGGCAGCTTGGGGAAGATGGCAGAGGGTGGCAGGATGGGAGACGGCGAAAGGCGGACAAAAGGTGTTGAAGCGGATCCGGTCAACTTTTTTCACCGCGATGACGAGCAAGCTACCGCGAGCGAGCTGTGCAGTAGTGGCAGGGGTTGCTTCTGCGCGCAGATAAGCCTTTTCCAATTAGAGCTGTGTCTGCCGCTCCCGCGAGGCCACTCCATCCCACGCGTCCATCACCGAGCAGACTATTACTATGAAGCCCGCCTGCTGTTCTCCTCTCCCTCCGCCAAGTCCAGGACTGCAGGCCATGCTCGCAACGCACCGTCTTTCGTCCCCCTTGCTGGCTGCGCATTCTTTTTCCCCAAGCCCACGTACTCGGATTACCGCTTGCGCCCTAGCCACGACTCGGCGACGGCGCCGGGCACGAACGGCAGAGCCTCGAGCGGCGCCAGGCACAACGGATGGGTAAAAGGATGGTCGTTGTGCATCCCTTTAACCGTGCAGCTCACAGCTCCTCCGAAGCTTGAGGCTCAAAGCAAGGTGCATAATTTGGTGGCCCAGGGTCTGACAACGTGCATCACGCAATGGGTCCCACGTTTCGAGGCTCCTGGGCATGCTCGACACGACCAAGGGGCGCAGAAAATATCCCGCGCGCAGTTGTGAAGCTTGAAGTGGCTTCCCTGGCGTGCAGACTCGTTTTGTTGATAATTGCTCTCGTGAACCCGGATGCCCTCGTGTAGGGCTGTCTCACTCTCGAGGTCGATGCGAGCACTTGAGCATTCGCCTAAGACTCAACACTTTGACACTAGCGAATCATGACAACTACCAAGAAGAGCAAAAGATTGGCCATTGTACGCTGACCGCATTCAAATATCGCAACATGTCACATTGTTCGTCTCCGCCTCTTCTGTATGTACTTTATTGTTCAGCCGAGTCTAGTTACCTTACACGCTCAAATGACGGCGCTCATTCACCGAGCTCTTATCGATAAGTGTCCAACGTTACTCCGCACTCCGTCGTGGTGAGTAATGGCGTCAGCAACGCGAACCGCATCAGAACAGTGCAACACTCCATTTCCAAGGTCCCTCAACAAACAGCAAGCCGATTCATCTTCAGCACCACAGTAATGCCACACGCAACTGCATCCGTGAATGGCGTCGTAGTCGCCGAGACGGACAACTGGGAGGTCGTCGATGGAAACATCTACGTGCGCCTCACCACTCTCCACCTCCAGTCTGTGCTAACCAACACAGTTTCCGCCCGACACCATCAACAAATCGCACTTCAGTCCCACTTCCACCAAAACTCACTGTCCCTACAAAGGCGACGCGAGTTACTACACTGTGACGACCAATAAGACAGAGGTCAAGGATGCGGCTTGGTACTACCCTGATCCGCTGCCAGACATGAACAAGATCAAGGGCTACGTCGCCTTTTACAAGACGAAGGCGGAAGTCAAGAGCGAGTAGATGGTGTGGTTGGAGGAAGGCCATGTCCGACCCCAAATATATCGAGTCAATCCCTCTTTCTAAAACGCCAGTCATATGCACATACAGTCATGCCTCTGATAGAGCAATGTGACATTTCATCCCATTACCATTGTGTCGTCCCCATCTATCCCCACAGGTGCTGGCTCGAGCATGACGCCTCGGCCCCGCCCCTCGAGCAACTCTCTTCTCACTTCTGGGCTGATACTCTTGTGACCTCTGGACAGCAGCAGATCCAGCAACGCCTCTCTTTGGTCCTCGGTAATATCGTTCCTATACCTCTGCGCAAAGGCCAGCAAGCACTGATGCCAGATGACGGGGAGCTTGCCTGCGCCTCCAAGATCGCCGGCTACAGACTCTGTGTCCATGGCGTCCAGTCCGACGCCGCGGAAACGCAGAAAGTGGAAGACGAGTGCGTCGATGACTTTGAAAGGCAGTGCATATTTCTTCTCGAGCAGCGTCTTGATGAAGATGTTGCAGGGCCCGGCCGCGTCGGGATCCGAGGACATTTGCTCGGCCGCAATCTCGCACAGGCGGTGCAGAGCTGCTGCAGAATGCAGGACCGGCACCGAGACTTTGGCGACGACGGATGCGACGATGACGGCCTCGCGCTGTGTGCATGAACCGTCCGTGAGCAATGGGAACACGACGCCTTTGAAGAAGGCACTGGGTTTGTAGAGGGCCTTCTTGAGTGCGTTGTACAGATGGACATTGAGCTTGTGTGTGTCTTGGATATTGTCTTGTACTGCGGGTAGTAGGACGGTGTTGAGGAAGATCTGTGCTGTTTGTGGTTTTGCAGAGATGAAGATGCGGGTGGCGGCGAACATGGCATTGGGCGTCCAGTTTTCGGGGTGTGTGATGGAGAGCAGCGTCTCCCAGGCGGGGATGGTGGGCAGGATCTTGAAGGGCTTCGGGAGCTTGCCGGACTTGTAGCGGCTCATGATCAAGCCAATCTTGGAGTAGACTGTAGAGGGTTAGCGAAGGTCCGGGGCGTGAGAGCAGGTGTGAGGTACCTTCGACGACTTTTGCGGGCAGCTCGATGGCGTCTTCTGGAGCACCCCCGCCCAGGATTTCGGGCTGCTTCACTGCGCCGTCTGTTGCCTCGTGCGCTGCAATCTTCTCGAGGATCAGCGCGGCCAGATCGGTGCCGGGGCCTGAGGGTTGCGCCTCCTCGCCTGGCCACACGATGGGGTTCTCGTCTGTCGGGATGAACTTGTTCCATGCCGCTAGATCGTTTGCGTCAATCTCGACCTCTTCCACCTCGTCGTCGTCCTCGCCCCAGGCGTCGTCGTCGTCGTCGATGTGGCCGCTCCCGTCTTTCTCGGCGTCGTCGTCGCCCATGCGAGATTCGAAGTCGAAGGCTGGATTGGCGCCGTCGGGCCGCTGTACGCGGTTCTCGCGCTCATCCTCCTCCTCGAGCTCTCGGCCAATATCCAGAATCTTGCGCGAGCTTTTCGAGTCTACATACTTGTCTTGCGCCTGGTCGTCCTTGGTGCGCTTTTGGCGCTTCGCGGGCTTTTGCTTCCATGGGTCCGACGGTGCGTATTCTTCTGCGAGCGGATTGTGCCGCTGTTCCCGCGCGCCGGGCGACTTTGGGGCTTTTGGCATTGCGACGTGTGGGTGCGGCAGTAACGTGCTGTGCTGTGCGGTGCTGCCAGACGGCGGACTGCGGAGACAAAAAGTTCATGTGGGGTTCGTGACGGAACTTTTGTGCATAAACGGCCCGCCGTAGCGCATCCCAGTCGCGTCCGCCATGCTCACCATCAGCAGTTGCAACCCCAACTGTGACCACCCACAGCATGGCCGAATCTCAGCCCGGCTCGCGCGCGAATACGCCCGCACTCGGGCCCCCGCTGCGGCGGCCGCTCGACGAAGACCACGTGCCCGCCATCTCCTCGCCGCTGAATCCCAACCCGGACGCTGCGGCGCGCGCTCGTCCAAAAGTGCCGCCGCGTGAGCGCGAGCAGCGAGAAAAGCGCGAGACGCTCAAGAAGCGCGAGGCCTCGGCGAACACGCGTGCGAGCACTCCAAGCGCAAAAGCGGCCAAGAAGGAGCGCACCACGGCCGACTCGCCCATGCGCTACTCCATCCCCGAGCCCAGGGCTTCCGACTACGAGCCACCCAAGGACGGCATCTTCATCTCCCACGAGCCACACCCCATCCTCACCCCCGACGCCACTACAGAGCTGAAGAAGCCGCACGACCAGGCGTGGAACAAGAGAGGATACAAGTACACGCCCTGCGTTGCCGACCCACTCTTCCGCCACAAACAGTACTACCGCCAGAGCGACTCCCGGCCGTACGGGCCCAGGATGAGCCACGAGGACTCGGACAAGTGGTTTCACTTTGACGACACCGCCACTGTTGTGACACAAGAGAAGGGCTGGCGCATGGGCCGGGGCAATGTGGTCGCGCGCGAAGGCAGACTCTACTACGAAGTCAAGATACTCCGCGGCATACCTGTCCATGGCCCAAAGGACCCGGTAGACCCAAAGACTGGCGACACGAGGCCCGGCCCGCACATTCGCATGGGCTGGGCCCGCAGAGAGGCCCCTCTGGACGGGCCTGTGGGCTTTGACGGCTACAGCTACGCCATCACCGACGCACGCTTCGAAGCACAGCACCGGTCGCGCGCGTCCAAAATCTACAAGCCCCTGCCAAAGGGCGCCAAGAGCAAGCACATGAAGGCCCGCCCGCCGCACGGCAAGCCTGTACCAGTCGAGTACGTGACGGACCAGCATATCCAGGAGGGTGATGTCATAGGCTTGGAGATTCAGCTGCCAGCACTGTCTTTGCATCGCAAGGTCATTGAAGGCATTTACAATCCGGCAGTAGACCTGGGAGATGGTTTCGACCCTTCCAACGATCCAGCCGAGAAGCCTGTTGACATCATTCGAGACCGAATACCCGTGCCCTACAAAGGCAACTTCTACTTTGAGCAGCTGGACTACCAGGTGACCAAGATGGTCGAAGCTTACCACGATCGAGGCCCGGTTCCCAAAATCTATCCTTCGCCCAATCACGAAGATGTCAGCGTGAGGTCGCTTCCGCACTCGCACATCAAGGTCTATAAGAACGGCAAGGAAGTCGGTATTGCTTTCGAGAACCTTTTAGCCTTTCTGCCTCCGGCAAGCGTGCCCTCGGTCGAGGCGGTGAAGACTGGTGCAAGAACAGGTTTTGACGATGGCATGGTCGGATACATTCCCGCGATATCTCTGTTCAACGGTGGTATTGCGCAAGTCAACTTTGGTCCTGACTTTTGGTGCCCGCCAGAGGAAATTGTTCAACAGCGCGAAAAGGACACGGATATGACTGGAAGCAGCGACAACGAGAAGCAGGCCCCGGAAGGTCGCAAACTACGAGCGATAGGTGACCGTTTCAAGGAGCAGATTGCCGAGGATGTCGTGTGGGACATCATTGACGAGGTTGACTTCTTTACGCAAGATGGTGGCTGGGAGTACAAGGGCGAAACCCCACAGGATGTAGCGGGTAAATCGACCCCGAGGGCGAGAGGCTTTGTGAATCCAGACGAGAATCTCGGTGTGGAAGTGGGCAGGCGATACTGATGTTAGTGCTTCGATGCCCCTCGCCATTGTAGTTTACTTCTTACTGTGCGTATACCCATACTCATATTCATCATTTGAGCTTGGCACTTGCCTAGCACATCAACAACTAGCTGTGAAATCAGTTGCAGTGCTTCAATTCCATTTCAGCGTTCTCACGATATGCAGGAGACCTATCAAGCGCAACATCGGTGGTTGACTTCTGGGGGAAAGATTGAGAGACAAGGGCACAGGAGCAAAATATCTCGCAGAACGTCCTTCGCTACGCTCATCGCGTTTCTCATGGCACAAGGCACGTCCCGAACGTTGTTGCAGACCCACGCCCTACGTGTGTAATCCCGTGTTCCGCTATTCGGCAATCTAGGCTTGCAACGGCAATAGTGCGGATCTAGTGAGCCCGAAATTCTTACTTCAACGGTGCGTATGCTCCACCATCTCCGTGTTCCTCTCGCCTCTTGATCGTCCGGGTCGCTCGCTTATAGTGTGCATCGACGGAGCCTGTTCTAGTTGTTATTCGAGTGCAGTTTCGTCTTGACCGAAAGGTTCTCTACCCCCGCAATGGATACTTCACAATTTCGAGTCGCGGCAAAAGGTGCCATTGACGAAAGTAAATCTTCCAGAATCCGGCTCTGGCCGGATTGAACGTCAACTGACATCGCATAGTCGCGAAATACTACGACACTCTCGAAGAGAGACCAGTCTTGCCTTCCGTCAAACCTGGATACCTGCGTCCACTCCTTCCCGACGCTCCACCGGAACAAGGTGAATCATGGGAGACTATTCAAGCCGACATAGAGCGTGTTATTATGCCCGGTCTCACCCACTGGCAATCCCCCAAATTCATGGCCTTCTTTCCATGTAACTCATCTTTCCCAGCCATGATTGGAGACATGTATAGTGGCGCTTTCAACGCTGCCGCATTCAACTGGATATGCTCGCCTGCGATCACAGAGCTGGAAACCATCATGATGGACTGGGTCTGCAATCTCCTCGGTCTACCAAAATGCTATCTTAGCTCCAGCGAAAATGGAGGAGGTGGTATCATCCAAGGTACGGCAAGTGAGGTTGTCGTCACTGCTGTTGTTGCTGCGAGGGAACGACTGATTCGAAGGCGACTGGCTCATATGCCAGAGGGCGAAGAAAAGCTGGACAAGGCTGCAGAGATGCGGGGTAAATTGGTGGCACTGGGGTCCGAACACGCACACTCAAGTACGCAAAAAGCAGCAATCATTGCAGGCACACGTTTCCGAACCGTCCCGGCGCCGAAGGAGACGGGTTACAGCGTCACCGCTGCTGCACTCAAGGGCACGATTGAGGCATGTAAGGCCAAGGGGCTGGAGCCGTTTTACTTCACAGCCACTCTGGGTAGCACAGCGACGTGTGCGGTCGATGATCTCGAAGGTATTGCCCAACTTGCCGAAGAGAATCCAGACATTTGGATTCACGTCGACGCCGCATATGCGGGATCTGCTCTGGTCTGCCCAGAGTATCAATACTTGTGCCCGCCTCTCGCAAGTTTCGACTCATTCAACTTCAATCTACACAAGTGGCTGCTGGTCAACTTCGACTGCTCGGCGTTCTTCATTAAGCGTCGCAAAGATCTCATGGATACATACAGTATCACACCGAGTTATCTGCGAAACGAATTCACAGAGTCTGGCTTAGTCACAGATTATCGCGATTGGCAAATCCCTCTCGGTCGGCGTTTCAGAAGCCTGAAGGTCTGGTTCGTCCTGCGCACATATGGTATCAATGGTCTTCGCGCATTCATACGGAAGCATGTGAAGCTTGGCGAATACTTTCACGAACTTCTGAAGTCACGGCCAGATGTCTTCAGTATCACCACCGCGCCCGCATTTGGCCTAGTAACATTTCAGATCAAGCCTGCCTTTCGAAAATCTTCCACTACGGCAGCCAACCAGCCCGATCCAACTCATGAATCGTACTCCAACGATTTCACGCCCAATGCTGAGGCGCAGTATCGTGAAGATGCAAACCAGAGGACCAAAGAAGTGTACGAGAAGGTGAACTCGAAAGGCGAGTTCTTCTTGACGAGTACAGTAATTTGCGGCACGTATGTCATTCGGGTGGTTAGTGCAACCATATTGAGCGAAGACAGGTATCTCAAGGGTGTGTTTGATACGATTCTACAGGCGGCTAGTGAGAGCGAGAAACCGGCGTAAATATCAAGACACAACTTTTCTCGACTTATGCGTGATATGCGTGTCATGTGCGGACACGAAGCGCAGCTCGTAATGTATGGACCGAGCCAGATCGTGGCCTTATGAAAGAAGGACATGATCACAGCTCTGTCTTCCAAGATTCTTTCAGAATATTTTTAACACTCTAGGGCTACGTGATGAAGACTGTTGGTCTCGGACAGACCACAGATATCTTTCAGGAACTGTCTTATGATCTCATCCTACCGCTCCTCAGCAGTTTCCAGTGATGCTTTCACGTAAAGTAAAAGAGGACCCTGGGGCGTGAACTCAATACGCGCAATGCAGTTCCTTGACGACAAGCAAATCCAACCACACCATCAAACTCCCATACCCGACACGAGGCCCCTCCTCCAGCGATCCCCGATTACAAATATGCCCGGCTTTCAGAATCCCTCAAGGTATGGCCGCAGCAGCCTTGTGCGCGGCTTCAACGAGAACTTACTCAAAACGTAAGACCATCCTCAGCGCCAGCATTGCACATGGCAGAGCCGCGAACGCGCGCACATGCCGGTGTACTCGCACCACGAGGATGGTACGAACGACGATGAGCATAGCCTGAAGTCTAGCGAGGATTACATCGGGGCGAGCGTGAAAAAGTCAAGCGACGAAGGGAATGAGTACGGGGTCGGGGCGAGAAGAGGCGTAACAAGCGATGGGGGACTCGTCTTCAGCTACAGTTAGCTCTGCCAGCCCATGGAATGCAAAGTGAAAGCATAAGACTAGGCCGAAGAGCTCAAGCAACGAACGCAGCGATTTTGCTAACTAGAACGGTACTCGGTGGCGATCTTCTCCGCCAGGAGCAGGGGACTAACGACATCGAGAGGCACTGAAGAGGGCCGAGAAGTCGGGGATGGAATAAGCATCTCTCCGCGCTAACTATCCCGCTTTGGAGAGTCATATTAAAGATGAGGAGAAAGAGATGGCGGAGATGAAGCTGCAGTTAATGCTCAAGAGGTGACAATAGAAATGCCAAGAACTAGTCTGATCGCCCCGCAGAGCGCTGAGTGCCGAGTCCACAGGAAACGACATGAAAAAGATACGGATGGATACAAGAAGGGCAAGATGAGGTAAGAAACCTCCACTATTATCAAGGGCCAGCTTCTGAACACCGGTAGCTCCTTTATGGTCACCATGCCCTTCACCTGCACCATCTTCAGCACCATGTTTGGCCTTCTTTCACTCTAATCCCCCCTTCTCCTTGTTCTTCGAGATATGTCCCATCTGTCTCAGCTTCGTGTACGTCTGCTCATCATTTGCGTGAGCACTAAAGCAGCTCTGTCGCGAGCAAAGACCTTGCGCCCACCATTTTTCATTGATCTTATGGTTGCGCTGCTACAAGTGGAAGAAGAATATCGGCTCGCGACTCGGGCTGGCGTATATTCCCAGCACTTTGATCGAAGCACGAAGATCTAGGGATGGTGCACAGTGAGTAGCTCACAGCGACGGTGAAATGAAACAGACTGCACCGGGAATGCTTTGAAATGGTGACCCAGCGAACACGGTTGAGGAGAGACATGGTCAAAAGCGATGGGAAGCACTTTCAGGCGCGACGGTCTTAAGTTATCTGTGGGTAGGGCCTGAGCTTGACTTCGTCGCCTTGCAAGGTAACATACCCTCTGACTCTGACATTCTCGTTCGAATTTGAACGCGGTACTACTGTATGATATATCTCTAACAGCTGCACCCAGGAAGTTCACTGAAAGCCATGACAAAGACGAGTCCCATCGTGCGATGTCCCACATCTTCGGAATTATTTGTGCTGGCTCGGTCCTGGTTAACGACTTCCATCAATCATCACAAACACAAGCGCGACTATACCTCCAGTCTCATGCCGACTCGTCTCGTCAAAATTCAAGCAACAAATCAAGGAGGTATTGAGGCTCGAATTATTGAACAGAGCCAGCCAAAGCTGTTCCCTACTTCACCCTTTTGTACTGCTGGGGTGTTGACCAAGAGCAAAAAACCGCCGAAATGAATCTTCTGAATTCAAAGCGAGATGTTGATTTACAAGAGCTCCCCACAAAAAAAAACTCGAGATGTAGTCACGGTAACCGTGACATGGGTTTTAGCTTTCTGTGGGTCGATAGTCTGTGCATCATACAAGACAGCGAAAAGGACAGAACTCAAAGGATCGCTAGAATGCCCGCGATTTATAGGAATGCGGTGTGCAATATTGCGGCTTCTTCCTCTGCCAGTGCCCAGATGAGTGAGGTCATGGTGTGCTGCGAGATACCTACGTGCTTCGATGGTGCCTTCACAATGCGCCCGCTCTTGTAGGATGGCGCGTCTTTGCATTGTGGGGCAATATTCGGAGTGAAACTGCGTCGGAAATACTTTCATTGCAGCTTGCTGCAGTCGGAGAAGGGCAAACGGCATGGCCCTTCAGGCTGTTCGATGCATCCACGGCACTCCTCTCTTTATAGTTTGTGCGCAATGCTCACCTCAACCATTTCGTCCATCGATCAGCTCAACTCCGAGTGAAGTTACACTCTCATAGTTTCCTCAATTCTCACGGCCCTATCAAAATACACTGCGTGATTCCGTCCTGACCATGGGGAAAGTCAAGCACTTTGTGCGCTCGCTGCGCTCGTGGAGGTCAATCTCGAAGTACAAATCTAGCGTGCCATCTCCGGCTCCGGCTCGTTCGAAAGACTCCGCCTATCCATCGCCATCATCCTCGGACACCTGGCGCGCATCCTGTTCCTCATCTATGCCACAGACACCACCGTCATCGATGTCTGATATGCATAGCTCTGAGATGACACCTGCAAGCACGACGGCCAGAGACCGGGACGAGACTGAGAATACATTCCCCGATACAATCGTCGCAACGAGACAGGAAGGAGTTGTCGAAGCTGAAAAAGTAGTGTCAGTTGAATTCTGTGTCTGGCCACATGCAGAGCTGGCAGCTAGTCTTTCCATGCTCGAATTCGGCAAGAGGTTACAGCTAGACGAGCTCAGCATGGTAGGTTGTGGGCTGGAAGCTGCGGCTACCGCTCGGACCGGGGTACATGACAAGTCCCGGGAAGCATTTGAAGATGCTGTGGACGAGTTGCCAGTGCTCACAACAGACGTGACCAAATCGTCACAGACTAGCCTGCGGAGTTTTCGCAGCAGCTCATCGTGCTCCTTCGCCTGCAGATGTGCGCGCGGCATCGAGCGCCAACATATCATGAACATGCGGCGGGGCTCAACAACAGCCTTGCACGGCCCTCCCTCACGCATACCAGTGCTCTGCCGCAACAAAAGCAGTGGCTCGAGCTGGTCGTTTGCTTGTCAATCCGCGCGCCACGTCGAGCGAAAGCACGAAGCGGCGGGTGAGGGCGACGGCGCCTCTTCTTTTGGCAGCTTGTCTGGATGGACCAACACTGACTTGGACGCGCTGCCTGCGTGGTCCGAAGTGGAAGACGATCCAGAGTACAACGTACCCCACGTACGGGATGCCGACATGTGGTCGGTAACGTCCAAGGCGTCGTCACTGGCAGCGGTAGACGTGAAGGATAAGTAACATCTCGATGGTGGTGGGGGGAAGGGGGTTGGGACGTTGGGACGGGAGGCAAGAGTAAGCGGCGTTAAGATTAGCGCACGGCGTCAAATCTCAGGAGGGATCCCATCGTATCACCAAGCCCGCACCCAGACGGCCAATGTGCCACCACGCCGTCGCCCACACGCTCCCTTCGCCTTCACCTTCGCCTTCGGCCCCATAATCCCCCCTCGCACGCCGCTGCGAGTCCGCTCCAGGTGCCGCCCAGCGCAGCGCAGCGCAGCGCGGCATGATGCTCAAGGTGCTGGCGGGCCGCCTCGCCCGGCGGCCATGGCGGTTTCTGCTCCCCGCGGTGCTGCTCTTCTTCTTCGTATACTCGCTCTCGCGGCGGCGGCCGCACCACGCGGGCGTGCAGCAGCCGGTGCACAAGGCGAAGACCAAGTCGTTCTTCCCGCCGCTCGAGACCAAGAGCGCAAACAGCATCGAGCTCGACTACTGCCAAAACTTCCCCAAGCACCTGCTCGACGAGATCCAGGTGGTGCTCAAGGTGTCGTCGGGCGAGGGCTCGGCCACCAAGGCGCACCTCAGCACCGTGTCGAGCTGCATCTCCAACCTGATGATCGTCGGCGACCAGGACGAGCGGCTGGGCGACCGGCACGTCATCGACATCCTGGCCGAGCTGCCCAAGAGCTACGAGATCAACAACCTCGACTTCCAGGCCTACGTCGACCAGAAGAAGGCCCACACCGAGGGCGAGACGGTCCGCGAGTCGCAGCGCAGCTTCAAGCTCGACCGCTTCAAGTACCTGCCCATGGTGGACCGGGCCTACACGTCGAACCCCAAAGCCAAGTGGTTCGTCTTCCTCGAGTCGGACGTCTACTTCTTCTGGGACACGCTCTTCCGCCTGCTCAGCCAGCTCGACTCGTCGTCGGCGCACTACCTCGGCGCCCCCCACAAGGGCAGCGAGGGCCGCTACTTCGCGTACGGCGGCGCAGGCTTTGTGCTTTCACAGGGGCTGATGAAGCGCCTGGTCCCGCCGAGGGCCACGGGCTCAGTCGAGATCCCGCGCGAGAGCCGCCTGAGCTACAGGTATGAAGACTGGGTCAAGGAGGAGCAGCGCGGCGATGCTGTCCTCGCCTACGCCATCCAGAACGCGACAGGCGTCCAGCTGTCCGCCCTGCACCCGACCTTCTCAAGCGACCAGCTCAAGGACGTCATGACGACCCGCGACCGCTGGTGTGTCCCGCTGCTGTCACTGCACCAACTCAAGCCAGAGCAGATGGAGAACTTGTGGAAGTGGGAGCGCACGCGGCAATACAACACGGTAAGCACCTTCTCCTACCAAACCCGATACCCCATCGCATGGCTGACTCGTTGCTAGAAACCCTTCACCTACTCCTCCCTTCTTTCGTACACGCACTCCTTCCTTGCCCAGGGCCCCTCGCGCGAGTGGTGGGACAACCTCTCCACAGCGCCTGTTCCCAACGATCGCCCTGCTCACCGCAACGCTGGCTCCTGCGGCTCCGAATGCGCCGCCGACCCCAATTGTCTCCAATGGTCCTTCTCACAGACTGTGTGCCGCCACGCGGATTACATCAAGCTCGGCAACTCTGTGGATAGAGAGAACGGCGGCCAAGGTGAATTTGTGAGCGGCTGGGATACAGGAACGCTTCGAAGCATGGGATTTGGCGTCGAGGGGGACAAGGGCGAAAGGCAATTCTATGAAGGTTGTGTCGAGGCTACATGGCTCACCCCTACTGTTCGGTAATAGCGCCAACAGAGGAGAGTCATTTCGAGTACTATTAACCATGTATTGGGCGGCGTTGCGGTTGCTCACTAGCACGTTCGTGCAAGGCGTTTTGGATACTTCCACACTACACTTGGATATGACCGGCCACTACGGCGATACAGTAGAAGAGGGCGAATGGCCACATCACACATATAGGCGTTGTTGTTGGTGTTGATAAAAGATGCACGTCTCGCTGCCACTAGACGTACTCCCCGGGAAGCATATTAGGCACGCACAGAGCGCGGTGGGATCATACTATCCAGGTTGGCAGGGTTTTTACAACTTAATAAGATGCCACATTACTCATGCTATTATAAATATGCTACGGGATTGAAACTTAGTTAGCTTCATTAGCCGCCAGCACAAAAGGCAGGAACAAGAATGACCCTTGTCTAGCGCACGAGGCTGGAGACAAGAACAATACTGACACAACTCACTTGCCCCACAGCATACTTTCACCGTGCTCTTCCGCGAAAGGATCAAAAGGCTTCACCGTGCTCTCCTTACACAACCACTTCTGCCAGGACTTTTTGGCGCGCTCCCATCGTGTCATTTTCTTCTTCCTCAGCCATTCAAACTTGGTGATGGACATCTCAATCTCACTCAGTCGCTGCTCTTCCTCTCGCTCAAATAGCACCGCGCTCTCTTGGAGCTCCCTCGTAATGGTCGCGCGAAGGCGCACATTTGCAAAATCCTTGTCGTGCTCGGGGTGTAAGGCAATGATTTCTGGAACTTTGGAGACGGCTAGTCCGGAGCCGGCGATGCGGTGATAGAGATAGGATGAAAGTTCTTCGGCGTCCCAGTATCCCTGTCCTGGAATGCCTACGTAAGATCCACGAATGGCGCGGATGATGCCAAAATCTGTCAGTTTTCCATTATCGAGTGACCGGAGGAGAGTGCAGATGAGATGGCCACGTCGGAGAAGCCTAACCTCCCGGTATGTCCAGGGGCGCTTGTAGTCTGTCAAGCTTGGTGGTGTGGACAAGCCTTTTGACTGTAGTTGATTGGCTTCGTAATAGGATGAAAGCATCGACCTCGCGTTGGCGAAGAAGTATCCTTTCCAATACTTCTGATTGTACACGGCTGCTTCAGCAAGAACACGGAGGTAGGGGTACAGATTGATCTGTGAACGACGAGCGCAATTTGGCGTTGCGTTGCGATGGGCTTGCTTGGGAATATCGAAATTAATTAGAGCAGAGGCCTTGTGTCGATACTGGCCATTGTGGCGATGGAACGACGCACCAGTCCAGCGCTCGCCTTGCTCGAACTCGTCGCGTGAGACACCCAGGGCAACTAGGCTTTTGGCCTCGCCTGACGTGATGATGGATTCGGTTGCCAAACCAGTTGCGAAAATCTCATAGTGCTCGGGCTTCAGAAGATCTTTTAACTCGCCGGGGAAAAGCTGTTTGACGATAACTTCGTAGTCCTCCATGCCTAGGTGCTTTCGGGCTACTAGTGATTGCAGCTTCCACGTGGCATTGAAGCGTGAAATCCAGGTGCGCTCAACGGCACGCAGCATACTTGCACGGATTCGTGTGCTTTCGAAGTTGAGAATGAGGTCTGGGATGTGCTTGTCATCCTCGTGACGTGCTTGCAATACTAAATGAGCATTCAACTCTTCAATGGCAGCAACGGCGTTCTTGCAGCCATCTTTGGCTCGATATGCCATCTCGCGAAGGAGCTTGCGGCATTGTAGAGCATTACATGCCTCCTCCGCAGTCTGCGCTTGCTGACGTTGTCGATACGAGGGTACAGATAGCTGAGATGGCAAGCTAGCTATCCGCGCCTCGCTCATCGCGCTTCCGTTTTTCGCTGTGATGAGCTCCGCAGGCGGGCACTTTTTCTTAGTGACGCCTTGACGTCCCCTCTGCTCGATGGCGGCATGGCGTTCTTGAAGAATCCTCTCGGCGTTGCGCAGGCCAGCAAGGGCACTCTTATATTCCTCCGAGTTTGAAGCTGTGTTCCCAACCGGTCGTCTACTACTGAGGTCGGCGGGATCAGAGGCCGTTGGTGCAGTACCGCTGGGAGATGGCGACGGGGCCTCAGAGTCAATTGTTGTGGAAGACAACGATGACTTAGGCGTGGAGTTGACCTGCACTTTGGGCGACTTGAAGCGGTAGAGATGGGAGGGCGTGGGCGCACAAGAATCGCCTGGATCGGTCGATTCAGTGTCGCGACGACGGTGCACGTGAAAGATCTTAGAAAAAATGCCTGCGAGACGCTCCGCTTTGCCACGCTTCTGAACCATCGCGCGATTGGGAGGTTGTCGTTGGTCGGAGGGGGTGCCTCGTGGCTCGAGAGGTTCACGGCAGCGTTTGATGAGGGTCCGGGTATTGATGTGCATTGCTGTGGTGTCAGGATTGGAATTGGTTGAGAGGTCGATAAGCGGTGTCGTGCTTACAGATGCGAGTCTAGATACGCGAAGAAAATAACGAGGCAGTACCGCCAAGGACCAGAGTGGGATCGGGGTGGCTGAAAGAAAGGCTCAGAAGTGAAAGTGAAAGTGAAAGTAGTTGGAACAGAAGTACTGGATTGATTTGCTCTGAAACGAGTTTCTCGGGAGGACCAACAACCACGAAAAGAGCATTCACGAATGGCGAGGACTATTGCCATATCAAAGGTAACGAGTATTTATGCTCGAGGCACAGAGATTGTCTCAGTAGGGTACACTTCACTCATCTGGCTCTTGCTCCTTGGAGTAGCGATGGAGAATGTATTGAGCGGGCCCTATTTCCTCAACGGACACGAGCGCACAGTACACCCAAGTGCCAATATCAGTCGTGGTCGAGCTCATGTCATCTTTCCATTCGATGTCGTCATGCATGCAAGGCTAGCGACGGGCTTTTCGACCATCAGGGTAGCTGTGAATGATGATATCGATC
>TARA_R110002003_G_scaffold288_9_pt1 | contig 22542 bp, 30 predicted proteins | sample TARA_R110002003 | Tara Oceans TARA_R110002003 (sample SAMEA4396441) | marine metagenome | biome: Westerlies Biome; feature: [SRF] surface water layer (ENVO:00010504); material: water (ENVO:00002006), including particulate matter (ENVO:01000060) such as... | depth 5 m
GCAGTCCCTTGCAGGTGAGACTCCCTAACATCCCAATGTTTTCGCTCGAGTCGTGCAGGCCATGGCGACGTGCAGATATTGCATCGTGCTCCCAGCGCACTTTCGTGGCGCATCGAAGAGCGATCTTCGAAACAACCCACTTTGCGTTGGCCATTATTTGGCTCGTGTCATACATAAGTACTGTACATCGCCGGCGGGTTTTCAATGGTGGAGTGGTTTGAGTTAGGGTTCGCGGCAGTCGCCGGAACCTCCGCTTGAATGGGACTAGCGACTGACCAAACGCGCTTCCCCACGATCGTCGGCCCTTCCCTTTCCATCATCAAACTTAAATGCTGAAATTAAGAGAGCTAGTTGTATCCTGCGACACTTCGGCTGCCGACTACCGATTATAGTGGCTACCTTTCCCATAGGAGTATCACGTCAAGTACGCTCAGACGAGAAGTTATGTTACTTCAGCTTGACCCCCACCAGAGATGCGAGGTCCAACCATGATCAGGAGCGATTCTGCGTTAGCACGGCGGAGATGCTGCGAGCAATGCCTCCATCCCTTCAGCAGTACCGCCGATTCTAGACGAGCCTTTTTCTCGTGGCGTGTCATATTGTAAAACCGCATGCGGCATTTGATGTGCACAGGCATCGTGGACTTCCGCATCGGGGCCTACTGTATTCCATCTTCTTGGTGCTGGACCTGTGTTACGTTGTAAAACATAGACAACCAACACAATATCCGGATTCGCGAGTATTACGACCAAATGCCGCAAGACTCACGACGTGCGATGCAACCGGCCACGGACTTTGCCAATGATTTGCACAAAATCTCAGGAACTAGAGTTATGTCGGAGAAGTATATATAGTTCCAAAGTCCCGTGCATCAGACTGGCGTCAATTGGTGCTATCTTGGATGTATCTGAGACCGTATGCGGGGCGGCAGTATGCTGATAGGATGAAGGGAGAAGCGCGATGGATTTTGTCGAGGCAGTCTTCACTGACCACAAGGAACATCCTGTTTGCACGAGTCGTGATAAGTCGAATAATCACGCATGTGCGAAGAGGCCCCCACGAATCTTGCAGTGGCACTCGTTTTATTACGCGAGTTCTTGTTTTCATGTATTTGATAACCTTTCGTTCTCATCATCGTTGGACAATCGGGACCTTAGCACCAAAACAATGGCAGGGTCCTCCATTCGATAATGAACACTTGGTCTAAGTGAAACGAGATTCAGTATCCTAGCTGGCCAGTCTCTTCCTTCAAAGCTGCTCAGGCAACCCGCTCGCCGCATCTTCATGCCTTTAAGGCCTTCTCCCGGGCCGTCCTGCATCGTGGACTCCGAGTGAATCGCCTCATCTGCAGGGTTCCACCTATGACCTTGTTTCTTTATATCAACGTAGTGTGGCACAAAGCGTGAAAGGCGATTTTCAAGACATTTCTACCGCAGAACTGATATTTCTGTCCGCAGTCAATGGCAAGGCTAAGCTGGTCGTGCGGCGCGGTCATGCCACTGTCTCGCGAAGCGCTGATCCGCAGGGCGGGGACCACCACCAACACACAAGGCCCGAGCGTCCAGCGAGTGTCGCGCTGCGCAATTTTCGCGAATTGCGCATCAAGTCTTCGCTCAATTCAGCGCAACTCACTATTATCACAGTGCCGGATCCCGTGATGTTCGCCGGTGGAGAGCCGTGAGAGCCTTGCAGCGTTTGGTCTTCGAGCTTCCGGCCTCGTCGCCGCCCTGGTGCGCGCACATCGCCTTTATACAACACCAACTGACGCCGGTCTCGTCCTTCGCGGCCCCCTGATCCAATCACGGATATGCAAGGACATGTTAGGCGCTTTTCTATGCCTGACGGATTCGTTGATGTAAGCCTGCGGTAACGAGCTGCAGGGTCGTGAGGCTGCTTGCAAGGCTGCTGGGGCTGTGTCGTCAGCGCTTTCATCTGGATGATGCTTAGTTTGCGAGGGCACTGCGCTCATCAGGAGACTGAGGCACAGGCGGGCGAGGTAAGGTGTAAGGTTTCGAGTCAAGGCGCAGTTCGTTGGTGAGGAGATATTTATCGTCTTGATGGCCGCCAGGGTGCTGTTTAAGGTCACCACCATCTGCATACTTCGAGTCAATCGTATCACGACACATAGTCTATCAGGTCCTGCCTTCACTCACAAGGACTATACAAAAGGCATCAAGTCATAATCGGACGGTCGTAACATTACAAACAATGCCTGCCCTTCCCCAATTCAGCACCACATCCGCCAACCCTCACTCCAACTTCGATGCCATCCTCACATCTCTCTACAAACGCTCCTCCTCCTCAGACTGCGCCTACTACGAGACATCATGCGGTACTCATCGCCTCGCCATCATGATCATCATAATCTGCGTTGGCATCCTCGTCAGTGCTATTTTATCCACGCTCTACATCCGGTCCCACCGACACAAGGCTGCGAAGCTGCGCTCCATCGAGCAACAGCGTATGCGCATGAAAATGAACGAGGGGTGGCCATCATCAATGGTGATCGCACCGACGTATTCGGCGCCGCAGAGTGCGCCGCCGCCGTACGAGCCAAGGAGGCCTGAGAGGGTTGCAAGGGCGGATGGGGAGTGGAGATGAAGGCGAACGGCTGGGGGTCAAGTCTCCAAAACATCGATTCGATCACGATCGACACCATACAGTCGTTCCACCTTATACCGGCGGGAGAAACCTACATGGATGACCGTCCTGTCGAGCTATATCTTACAAGCAAAAGACGAAGACCGATAAGCATCAATCTCAACAATCTCACTATGATCGTCAGAGAGGCCGAACAGTATCCGGCCCCAATGTACTAGCCGACATCATCATGCAGGTCCCAGGGCGTAAGATGGGAGGTGCCATTGATGATGACTCGCAAAGAGCGTCAAGGAGCCCGCGGGCAGTCCGATGATATGCCGGGGCAGGTCTCTCGTAGAATCGTCTGGCAGAAGAGGATGGGTAGGACGGTTAGCGGATAGTCAAGAAGCCGAGAATTTACTTCATTCGTTCGCCGCCTCCAATTCCGACTTCAAAACACCCAGTCTATGCCACTAACCAACACATGAATAGCTGACCAACGAAAGCGTACAACGCCGCGCACCAGACTCCTTCTCGCTATGTGAATGTCATTCTGCTGGTCTGCATTTCTCCCTCATGCCCCTTGCAGTCCCAACCCAACCCCATCGCCATTCCCTTCATCTCGACTCCTATCCCTCCCTCTCCCCATCTCCCTGATCCTCCTGCCCTCCATCAAACCTCTCAAGCCGCGTTTCTGCAGTCCCACAACTGCACTGATCTCTCCATTCCACACCTCCCTTTCTTCAATGCCACTCCCATCGCCATATCCACTGTCTGACGCAGACGCAGACGTAGCATCCGAAACCGCAGAACTAACCTCGTCATCTTGGCTGCGGTCTACATTGGTATTAACACGCAGCGAACGAAGACCTGCGTCAAGACTGCGCTCTACGTCAGCGACGGTCGTGTTGTCGCTGCCTATGGAGGTAGATAGGCCATCGCTTAGGCCGTTCGAGGATCCATTCGTGGCTGAGAATCCGTTGACGCCATGGAACGCTACTCCTGAACCTCCACCGGCTGCCATTGCTGCGGCGTTGAAGATGGCTGCTGTATTCCTGTTGTCTAGGAGTGTGTGAAGTCGCTCGATGATTGCTTCGAGAAGGCCGTCGATGTGGTAGGGTCTTGCGAGCTGAAGGAGAGAGCAGAGGACTTGAGGAGTAGAAAGTGGTGAGTTGTATGGTGGTAATGATGATGTGTAGAGGTAGTGGATAAGCGCTTGAATAGTAAGATGCGAGTGTGGCAGATACAGTGTTCGTGGTCTTTGCGATGGCGGTTGCGAAGAGGGTTCGGGTGGGCTCAGAGACGAGTATGAGGTGGAAGACGTGACCGTAGATTCCGATGGCGGGATGGTGTTAGCGGTGAGTGTTGTCGCGGCGGAGTAGTTGGTTCTTATCGAAGGGGTGATGGTGATGCTTGAGTTGCGGGACGGGTGCATCTGCGCAGTTGGTCGCAAAGTCGCAGCATCTGCATCTGCACTCTCTTTGCCCTCGCTCCGTGTGCTGTCACGCAGTAGTTGATTAAAGTATGGACCCCACCGACGTGCGATGAGATGAGAATTGACCGGTATGCGTTCGCCATGCATAGCAAGAAAGTCCATGTCTGCGAATTCGCGCATGCCCAATACCATCTGGCCAAGTTCGGTTGCGGCGGGTAACAAGTCTCGCCCTCCTGCCAGCAAGTCCAAGCGATCGTTCTGGGGTGGAGAGCTCACCGAACGGAATGCAGAATTGGGAGTGACTTTGCGCGGGTTGTCGTAGAGTCCGAACGCTTCCAATTCCACCACACACATGTTCGAGAAGTTGATCCGTCGGTGGTTGTAGTCTTCGACTAGACTCCGCTTGCGGTTGCCCAGGATTACAAAGCTGTTCCTGCGATTCCATAGCACGCCCCGATTCCAGCTTCCTTGACTGAAGATGTTGCCGCCTGCTTCTATACGGCCCCAGCTTAAAGTCCGCAAGTCGAGAGCCCAAAGCGCATACTCTTGTTTCGATGATGTCAAAAAGGTACCGCTAACAACAAAGTGGTTGTTGATGACACCGCCGTTGGGGAATCGGAGACCTGGCGGAGAAAAATTGCCTTGCATTGGTTTCTCGGAGAGTGTCCCATCAGGATGTCTTACCTGTAGTTCAAGTTTCACGTCCAGGAAATTGTAATTTGAATATATCAGCATCGAAGACTGGCCATCTGTAGTCGAAGTCGGTTCGTCATGCGTCTGCGATTCGCTATCTCGCCTCGATCCGGCACCGATGTCATTCGGGTTTATGCTCGTCAACGGCGCGACTACACTTCTGTAGGCTCCACAGCTCCTCCCAAGTACACTGGTTTCTGTCCATTTTAGACTTCTCAGATTGAAAACGCTGATCTGCTCAATGTAGTGGTTCGCACTGTCTTGACCACCGACGACCACCATTTCTGCTCCGCCATCGCCTTCTAATTGAACGCCAAGAGAGCCTTGGTTGGGGTTTGACGAAGCAGGGTTGTGGCGGATGGCGGTCACTGCGGCGCTAGTTGAGCTGAATACTGCAGAAGATGGGAGTATGGTCGCGCAGTGAGCATATCGACCTTGCGGATAGTCGTTTGAGGGTACACGCATCCAAGTCCGTGTTGGAGCGTCGTATATATGAACATCAGACATTACGACCACCTCAGGCTGTGCGTCTGCGGGAGTTCCCTGTAGCACAGCCGTCGCTTGGTTCGAAGGCGATGCTGGAGACATGCCTCCATAGCACACCAGTTTTGTATCGCCAAGCGGACATACGCTGTGAAAGTATCGTGCGCTCGGTATATCTCCTCGTGCATCTACCTTAGTCCAATGTCGCGTCACCAAGTCGAGCTCGTAGAGATCTGAAGTAAGTTGCGGTCTCGTTCGCGAAAGCCTCCTGCCACCAAAAACATACAACTTATCACCAAGAATGGTGGTCGTCGCACCAACCAAAGGATGTGGTTCGCGTCCTGTAGTTCGGTGAACATTACAGACTAATCCTGAAAGACCTGCGGTGGATGATGTAGGAGTGCCCAAGCCTGCTATTGCCGGGGATTGCGTGTTGCCACCGCCCGGGGTCCGAGCTGAGGATGTTTGTGGTCGATCGTCTTGAGTATCTTGGCGATTGAGACTTGTTTGACTGCCATTTCGGCTTGAACTGTAGTTTCCTGAGTACAGCTGAGAAGCTGTTGGTGCAGATATTTGTGAATCAAGAGTGTTGTTGCGGCTTGTGTTTGGCGCGGCCATGCTAGCTAAGCCCTGTGAGTGATTTGCTGCAGTAGAATTACTCGATCGTTCCGGATCAAACGAAAGGTTGATAGGCGATGTGGAGAATCTCTGAACAGGTAAAGCCCAATCAGGTATCACGATCTCAACATGCCGGGACCTGACACTTGAGGAGTCGCCCACGGACTTTCGATTCGGCAACGGGAAGCCGGATAGGCTGGGACGGTTGCTTGAAACGAAGGTCGATGACCGTGTAGAGCTGTACCCGATAGACGTACAAGGGCTTCCGGGCGCTACACCAGGCTCATATGGCGGGATAACAATGGGAATGTGCTTCGCCTTAGTTTGATGGGGCGGATCGGTACTCCGAACGGGATGACGATCAGATTGGTCAGGTTGCTTCGCCGGATGTACCCTAAGATGGGGGCGGACAACGGCACCCGCAGAGTCGACTGATCGTTTTTTTCTGTTCGATAACAAAACTCGCTTGAACTTGAGCGATCTTGGCCGCCTCGGAACGTCGTCCAAAGGTGTAGTACTAGCACTCCAAGCCGGGTAAGATAGCCCTAACGGAAGCGACATTGTCAGCACCGAATCGTCCGAAATTGCACCTGGTTGGAAAAGGAAATGCAGAAATGCAAAAGCGCACGGAAAGGGCACCTTCCCCTGGTTTTCAATGACATTTGGGAATGCCAGCTGTAAAGAAATCTCAATTGCAGGCTTTCCTGCAAGGTTTCGGCCACCAATGAAGCGGTATGCATCAGGCGGAAAAGCCATGTTTGCCGCTCGGCTGCGGTGCTACCTCCTATCATGTTGTACGAGGACGGGCGTGCAGCACATCAACGCCGCGTGGTCGGACAAATGATGTATGTAGACAGACATGACCGTGTCGACACCGAGTTTGGTCTGAAGAATGCACAGCTGAAAGTACCAACAGCGGCACAATTTACTCAGGTAGCTGAGTTGAAGCAGGACGCCTGATGGAACCAAGGAGAGGTGCATGAGGGGTCTTTGTAAGAAAATCACGAGCCTTACTTTGAAGGGGCTCCACACGCGACGCACCAGCGAGCGGGGAAGCAGCAACCGACCACGCGGTAGAAGGCGTTAGGAAAGGAGGAGCAGTGTTCAACGGCGTTCGGTCTGCACCGTGCAGGTAGAAAGTGAGGTCTGAGGTGGGCGCAAAGGCTTTGATCCAGTCTGAAAGCGGCTAGGCGGCTTCGGCGAGATGCAAGGCACGGCTGGCTGGCCGAAGACAATAACGAGGGGGCGAGGTCTTGGGTGGTAGGCTTTGAAGTATCGAGGTATCGCGCTATAGCAGCGACAGGATAGCAGGACAGGCCGACTTTGCGTGAATGCGGCCTACGAGGTGGCCAGTCGTGCCAGTACGCGAGCGGAGCGCACGGGAAGACACCTCCGAGAGGCTGCCTTGAACACTTCAGCTGCAGCGCGATCAGATGGTTAGGTCCAGTCTCGACTCAAACAAGACAAACAAGACGCCAAAGCCACGACGTGCAGACTTCAGACGCAAGAGGGGTCGCACAGCTTTGACGCTCGTCTGCTCTTTTTAACAGCGGCGCCATTCTCCTGGGAACAATGTCCGACGCACGGCCCGGGCTAATTGGCGCGTCGCCCAAGGACAAATGAGATGACGGTGCGGGTTCAAGATGTGTGAGCCCTCTGAAGCGTCGCGACTCGCATAGAGGCTATTTACGCAATTCTATCGGCTATTTCCAGCACTGCTGCCAACCCAGAGAGGATCAGAATCTCCACACAACCGCATCCGGCGCGGTCTGTGTTAAGTCATGAAATACTGTTGGTCTCGCTGGTTCCCAGAGCAGGGCTGTCTCCATTATCTCCACCATTCTCCCAATTCCTTCGTGGCATCATGCGCGATGCGCAGTATTCTTCCAGCCATCCATTACCAGCGAGATTGGTTTCGCAGAATCATAACTCAGCAACACATTTAAACTGCCGTGCATGGTGTGTAGCTAAGAGCGAAGTGCCATGGACAAGCAAAGCAGTGTTTGGCAAGTATTCATTAATGTCAGGCCGTTTCAGCCCTACCGACCGGATACCCAACGTCCAGCGCGGTGGGCCCGAAGCGTCCCGCTTCTTTCTAGAAGCATGAACCCTTTATCTATCCAAGCCACCCCCTCACGAACGGTGGCCTCAGATTGCAATCTTGATATTCACGCTGCCTAGCCAACATCCGAGTCCAACCAGCTATGCTCGCGACCGCTTGCATCGTACGATGCAATCTGCGCACCCACACCCTTATGATACAGTCGCTTACACGGCAGCGGACGTCTTGTCCTTGGGGAGCGGGGTAAACCTCAGGTAAGGCTTGACGATGCGGAAGTCAGGGAATAGGGACTTAGCCTCGTCATTTGTAACCGAAGGATGTACGATGACATCGTCACCGGGCACCCAGTTGATTGGGGTTGTGATCCTGTTCTTGTCGCCAGTCTGAAGGGAGTCGAGCACGCGCAAGACCTCGGCGGTGTTGCGGCCAGTCGACGCGGGGTAAGAAAGAATCAATCGGATGGTCTTCTTGGGATCGATGATGAATACCTACATCCGGAACCATGTCAGTTTTTGTCTCGCATATGCTTCAGAGATTGGGGTATACCGACCGATCGGATGGTGAACGCGATGCCCTTGGAATCCACGTTGGTGATGTCTTGGTGGTCAAGCCTGCATGCTGGGTCAGACTGGTCTCGGGGTTTGCGCGAGTGGGCTAACTTACATGTCGTACAGGTATGCGACCTTCCTCTCCTTGTCGCCAATGATGGGGAACGTCAGGTTGCTACCTGAGATTTCGTTGATGTCCTTGATCCAGCCATCGTGGCTGTCGATGGTGTTTGCGGAAAGACCGATGAGCTTTGCGCCGCGCTTGGTGAACTCGGGCTCAAGCTTCGCGAAGGCACCGAGCTCAGTGGTGCAGACGGGAGTGTAATCCTCGGGGTGGGAGAAGAGGATCACCCACTTGTCGCCGATAAACTCATGGAAGTCGATGGGTCCCTGGGTGGTCTCGGCCTTGAAGTTGGGGGCTTTGCTGCCCAGGCGGAGAGGCTCAGCGCGCTGCTCAGACATGATTCTTTCTGGTCGCCTCGTCAGCTCTGCACAAACAGTGCAAACATGAGGGGTGGCGCGGGGTAGCGTGGAGGTGTGGCGGTCTCCTTACATTTTTGTGTGATTACAACGACTTTCTTGCTAGCAAAACGCTCAAATACGTGCTTAGAATGGTTCTGTAAGTCAGGGGTAGCTTCAGAGACAATAGATGGTAGAATTGGAGAGACCCACTGGCACTGCCGTCCTTTTGTATCGACCACCCACCACAGTCGCATGGACTGTTGCAGCTAGCGCATATTGCGCAATTCTCACGTGTTGGCCATCAAAACTTTTCTGCCATAATGGATCCCACGTCTTCGAGATACTAGGGCCAATCCCGCACCTCCTTTGTCCGGCGGCATCGGAGTGCCAATGCTCGCCCCTCTCGCCGAGCGCAGTCGCAATTGTAAATCAGCACGACATGATCGGTGCTGAACGCGTCTGACCTAGCAGCTCTGAAGATCAGCGCGGCAGTGATGCTGGTGTCATCCACACCACCTCGACATGATTCACTCAGCATGAGAATACTAGTCTGAGGCTCACATTATGCCGTGGCGTCGTGCATATGCTCATTGATGAATTGATACACCACAGGGCTGTCGAGCATTTGGGGGCTATACACCACAAGGCAAGGAACAAAGTCCAAGACGTTTTGCAAAGCAGGAATGCACCTCTTCAAGCACATCCAATCAAACTCATCAAAACTCTCTTGACGTGATTGTGAATGACACGTATCATGCGACAGCTCCAGAGTGCCTTCCTCGTATATGATTACCTTAGATAGCATTGCTGCTCCAGGGATGAACCAAGATTTATCAAGCTGTAGGATATCTTGGACACCCGCATATAAGGCTCTATACCCCATGAAAGCTCACAAGTCACATCAGGAGGCTACCGGTACTTGTACGGCCGGTCCCATCGCAAGGCTGTCATAGACTGGTTCGGGAAGGTCGTCGGGTCATCGCTCCTTCCACGACAGATCAACCGGTGCAGCTTTGTCAGCCGACCTGGACGGCTGGCTGCGATACCCACCCAGCGAAGCAGCACACACTCATAAGTAATCAAGGCACATCTGAAGCAAACATGCAGCCCGTCTTTTTTTGTGATTGGAAGAGCTGTTCCACGTGGTCACCCCTAACCGGAACTGCAGCCAACCGTATCGATTTTGAGCGCCTCCATCGAAGAGCGATTCATGCAAAGCGGACAGCAGATGCTTGGCGCAGGCTAATCGACTTCGGACTATGCGTTGTAGCGGAACTCATGCAGCACTACTAAGGTTGAAGAAACAGCTCGGTCGCATCAACAGGCACATTCTCCTGACGATCACAGAATGACATCGACTCTGGATTACTTTACATGGCTCCCCACAAGCGCCGGGGAGCACTACTGTCCTCCGTTCCCCGAGAGATCTCCTAGTCGCAACGCGTTGTAGGGAAGCGGTGCAATTAGCCTGACGAATACTCCACTTCGCTCGACCAAAGCGAGATGTCGCGAAATGGACTGTGTGAGTTAACGAACCAAACATGAGCTTGGCTATGCGGCGTCATGTAATTGGATGAAGCATATGCCTCTCCGTCGCAGCGGATCAACGCCCTGTGGGCATTGCAAGCAAACTCAGGGCTATTGCCTATTTCCGAACTTCTCCAGCAACGTTGATCCAGTGCACCGGAAATGTACCGCTCCAAGCTCCATCTTGATTTGCTAGCTCCATTGCATTCGGCATGATGTGCGCCCAGTTTGAGGGTCATACCCGAGCCGCTATGATGGCCTGGATTTTTATATCGTCACTCGTCCCAACCTTTCGTTTCTCCGCCGGTACCACTACATCCGCCACCAGCAACTGGTGATACTACAACACATTCGCCCCGAACAGAAAGACTTCATACATGGCAAAATGGCAACAAGCCCAGAAATCGACCTCCCACAGCTGTCGGAACTGGGCTCAAGCGATATTGAGGGCCCGGGAATAAGAACATGGGTGAAAGATGCTGAAAGCCGAAGACCAAGTTGCGACCCCGCATCTGATACCGAGAAAGATCTCAGCGAGCAAGAGCAGGACAGCAGCGACTCTGCAGGCCAAACGAGACGAGACCTTGAAAATGAAGACATTATCTGCCATTACCTGACATTCGAGACGGAACTTCCTCATCCAACAACAATCCATCCGACCTTACCCAATCAAGAACCGCCACCTGAACCGCCAAACCTGACCAAATATGGCGACCCTTTCCAATGGTCAGAAGCAAGAAAAAACATGACCATTTGGGTTGCCTGTATTATCACTGCCCTCACTGCCTTCTCAGCCGGATCCTATAGTCCCGGCATTGGCCAAATGACGGAAGAATGGGGTGTTAGCAGCGTCGCAGCACTCGTGGGCATCACTACATTCACCTCCGGCTTCGCAGTAGCACCTATGGTCCTCGCACCCTTCTCCGAGATCAACGGCCGAAGACCCGTCTTCATCGCGTCAGGACTCCTCTTCGTCCTCTGCTCCCTCTGCTCCGGCCTCACACGATCCTACGCCGGCATGCTCGTCGTGCGCTTTCTAGTCGGCGTAGGAGGCTCGACCTTCTCCACCATGGTCGGCGGCGTGGTATCCGACATCTACCACGCCGAGGATCGTAACACCCCTATGGCGCTCTTCTCCGGCGGCGCACTCTTCGGCACAGGTCTCGGTCCCCTTGTGTGCGGCTTCGTTGCGCAAAACACGTCATGGCGCTGGATCTTCTACATACAAGCCATCGCCGACGGCATCATGGTCGCGCTCATCATCGTCATCTTCAAAGAAACCCGTGGCTCGGTCCTTCTCTCGCGAAAAGCCAAAGTCCTCAACAAATACTACGAAGACCGCGAAGCAGCCGGATACTACGGCTTCAACATGCCCCAGCCCTCGTCCGAAAAGGGAACCATATCCCAGCGCATCCGCTGGAAAGTCCGCGCCGACGAAGACCGCGCTTCCCTCTCCAAAATGATTTCTCTCAGTCTCTACCGCCCCTTCCACCTCCTCTTCACCGAACCCGTCGTCTTCTGGTTCAGTCTCTGGGTGGCTTTCTCCTGGGCCGTGCTGTACCTCACGCTCGCTGCTATACCGCTTGTGTTCCAGACAAACCACAACTTCAGCCTGCAACAGTCCAACGCCGTCTTCGCAAGCATGTGCATCGCCAGCATCATCGCGACCGTTCTGTCCATATACCAAGAGAAGATCGCGCGCTCGTACGGCAAGTTGGCAAACTCGCCTGAAGGCCGATTGTACTTTGCGTGTGTGGAGAGTGCTTGCATGCCAATCGGCTTGTTCATGTTTGGCTGGACCAGTTTCAGCAGCGTGCATTGGGTCGTCCCCGCCATTGCCATTGGCATCGCGACGATTGGCATTTTCGCAATCTATCTGTCCACCTTTAATTACCTCGCGGATACGTATCATCGGTATGCGAGCTCAGCGCTAGCAGCGCAGAGCTTTTGTCGGAATATTCTTGGTACGTTACCTCCCGCCCTCCCCCAAAACACTTTCTCTCTTCGCTCTGAACTTTCAGATTGGCGCAGCGTACTGACTGAAATCAGGTGGTATATTTCCGCTGATAACGGCGCAAATGTACAACAAGCTCGGCTACGGGCCTGCGAGCAGTTTGCTGGGCGGGATTGGCACGCTGCTTACGGTTGTGCCGTGGATACTGGTGTTTTATGGCCCGAGGATCAGGGCGAGGAGTAAGTTTGCGAGCGAGATTATGGATACGACAGGATAAGGTTGTGGACGGTGAGGAACTAGGTACATACTTAAGATACCCTTTGCATGAGCGGGCCCATATGGTTAGTAATTCGAACAGCATCGTTATCAAATGTGTTTGCGAGTGTGTGATGTGAGAATGGCCGATGGCATGCCGAATCAAGTATTGAAGTAGCAGCGAGAAGACGACAATGAGTAAACTGGTTTTGAAACGATGCTGATGGTGCAATGTTAAGTTACACATGCTATCGTAAAAGACTATGCCACCATGACCTGAAAGGCCGACAAAATACAGGATCCGAGTTCCGTCGACGCCATAACATGCAACTCCATTGACCCTTGCCTTTCGAAATACCCCATTTCACTCCATTACAACTGCCCCTTACCACCTGTAGCTGACGGCACAGGCACGTCCACCAACTCCACGATCATATTGACAATACCGTCAGCCCAGACCTCGAGGCTCCGTCTCCGCAGCAAGTCGCCCCACTGTTCTGCGTTCTCGATGACTTCCCATCCATTTGGCCCGACGGTCTTGATCACATGGGCAGGAAGATGAGTGGAGACAGCTCCAGGGCTACTATGTCCGCCTGGTGTGACATTGTCACCCTGCATCGCATTGGCAGCCGCAGCAAGCTCGCGCAGGTTGTCCGTGAGGTGGTTGAAGCTGTCCACTGCGGCGACTGAGTTGGATGAGCGTTCGCGCAACGCAGGATATCTTGACATAGCCTTATGAAGGAGCGTGACAATCTCCGCAACGATTTGGTCCCAACGGTACGAGGCCAAGTTCTGGGATGGCTCGGTGCAGATACGTTTCTGGTCAAGCTTCGGACCAGTCTTGGGAGAGCCGTTGGGTGAGGGACGAGGAGCCAGGACGAGAAAGACATTGATGTTGCTAAGGTGAGGCTCTGTTGGACCGTCTATGGGGAGCTTTGTGAAGTGTTAGCATAAACGATAATGGTCAACACTTAGAACAAGATGTTGATCACTCATGGAAGAGGTTGGTACTTACTGATAGGTCTGTGCCTACCATAGGCTCTCCCACAGCCACCCCACTCATGTTGGCAACGGGTACATAGCCCGATGTGATCGGTGTAGTTATCGACGGTGAGACGGACTGAGAGTTACGACCAGGCCGCCCAAGGCTGGGATCGAAGGCTGGCTGTAAGTGATGCTCGACGCTCTGTGCACGCGTAATGGTTCCAGCTAGACTTTGAACGGCCTGCTGAGTTGCAGCTTCAGCACTGCCCTCCTTGTCCTTCTTCTTCGTGCCACCCTTCCTTGTCTCGATAGCGTACATGCGCTGTCGCTCGTTCGTGACCATGCGTCGCATTAGAGGCGTGACAAGACCGATGATCTTGTTACCATCCCTCGGCCAGGTCAGTATCTCATCTGGATTCGGCACCTGGTCCTCTCCAAGCGCACGGGCAGCTTCGATAGCCTCCCTCTCTCCCGGCTTCTCGACATTTTCACCGAAGAACTGTTCACCGATTCCATCGTTCAAGAAGTCCCGAACACAATTGAAGAGCCGCAGCTTGACCATATCGGTGTCTCCCTTACCACGGTTTCCGACACAGTTCTGCCGTTCGGGGTAGGTGGTGTCAAGCATGTATGCCTTGGCGTGCGCCTGAAGCTGCAGGAAGTTCTCAGGGCTGAGCTGGAGGGACATGAAGAGCTTCGACATGGGCGGTCGGGTGTATTTGCGGGATGTTCTCTCGGAGGTTCGACGGAAAAGGGCGGCGGCGGAATGAACACCTGCTGCACGAGCATCACTTAGTAGAGACTCACTTGACGGAGGCACATTATTCTCTTCAGTGTTGCCGTGCATGTCATGGTCGGCGACGTGCAGCTGAGGATCCGTGGGCATGTCAACTCTCCGGCGTTTGGACGCAGTAATGGGGCGTGACCGAGAGCTCCCGACAGTCTCCTCTGCCGGAGGGCTTGACGCTCTCTTTCTCTTGCCTCGTCCCTGCATCGCTGGCCTCGCCGTACTCGCTTCGTGAGCATCTACGGCCTGAGCAGCCTGACCCGCCGCTGTTGTTGCAGCCTCCAGCAAGTCTGCGAGATTGTGATTCTCCTCCATGGTGGTCAGCGCAGTGTCCGCTGAGGTCTGACGGATAGGATGCTCGGAGTAAAAGGACGGGTGCTGCTCATTTGGCGAGGCGACAGCGGTAGCAGAGAGGTCATATTCGTCGTCTTCAGCAGCAAAGTGGGGTGTCGTAGCGTTTGTATTGTTCGGCACAGTGATGAACTGGCCGGAGCGCATCTGGTAGTAGGGCGCGTTTGCCGCCATGTTGGCTTTTACACTACCAGATCAGATCAGATCTGGGTAATCAAACAACGCCTACGATGGCGTCGTGCGAACTGTCAATGCACAGGTGTAAGTGTGTGGTTCAAGACTTGAGAAAGAGTGTCAAGGCCGAAAGCAAGAAGGATAAGGAGACTCGCACGGAGTACAGCATCGAGGCCATCATCGAAGCTCTTTTGTATGCAAGTGGTTTGATCTCGAGTGGGACGCATGGTTTGGCCATACGAGAAATCGAGGCATGGCTTGGTCAGAGTGTGGGGAGGATCGGTTTGACCCGACAATTGGGGATGTAGTTTGGTTTGCTCGGGAAGAGTGCGGGCAAGGGAATCGGCAAGTTGCGCACCTGAGGTGCTGGTCGCGATGGTCGCATAGTTTGCCACGCGACAGCAGCCGACCAGCGTGGTTGTAAGTCGCGAGGTTTGTGTTGTTTGCATTGGGACGCGCGGGCATGTGATTGGTATTGGCGCTGGCGATGTCTGATTAGATAAGGCGCATTCCTCGGGCTCAGCAACGCTGCGAGCATCAACAATGAAGGCTACCCCGTAGACGGGCAGTTTAGTTTCATGTAGGAAAAGGCACAGTGTGTGCACACTCTAGTGCATCTGATGCAGGTTGCTTGCTACTTTGAAGAAGACTCTACAGGCACCGTGAACAATATGTCAAAAGGCGAAGTCGAGACGAATCGTCCTCGACCATGCCAAATATAGCTTGTTTATATCTCCCCGACTAAATGGGTAGCAATGGCGTCTAGAGGTATCCTCCATGTAACGCCGTAAATGCAATGCGTGACCGAAAACGCCGAAATGATGGAGCCTAGAAATCATCACCCTCATGCCACTCCCTACCGGCCTCTAATGCCCGATTTTTCGGATCCTTGCCTCTCTCCTCGGCATCTCTCTTCAGCCCGTCTACGATCGGCCGTAGTCGGTCAATCTCTCTGCGGAACTCCTCGTCTTTACCCTCCTCGGGCTTCTCCAGTGCCTCTAGCTTGTCATACTCGCCCAATTTCTCCGCCTCTTCTCTTGCTTTGCCCTTCTCTTCCCATTCTCTGAGGTCCCTCTCTCGGTCGCCAAGTTCGTTCTTCAGTGATTGGAAGTCAGAGAATGCTTCTTCGCCGCCGAAGCAGGTTCCAAATTGATCGCAGAAGCATATGTGCTCTTTCGGGCAGTAGATGTTCTGGCCCGTGAAGACGAACTGCCAGACGTACTCCCAGATGCGTCCGGAAAGGTAGTCTGGTAACTTTGTGTTGAAGAGCCAGTCGCGATACCAGACATACTGGGCGTAGGGCTTCGCTTGTATGCGCTCACGGGAGAGGGCAAATTGTGCGCAGCATGGTTGTGCAAGAACAGATGGGACCTCGTCGAGAGGGAAGATTTCGCTCCATGACTTGGCCAGCAAAACCTCCTCTTGCTTGAAGTCATTCGATTCGGTTTCTCCCGGATGCATCGCATATTGACGAAGCCTTCCCTCCATACCCGCTGTCGGCTCAGGCGGGAGATGAGTAACGCGGCATCGTTGCCCAGGAGATCGTCGTTGTGCCATGTCAACTGATGCGCGTGCATGAAGATGGCGACATCAGGGAGCTTGTCGTAGTTGTCAATGATCCATGTGAGATAGATCATGACCTCGTGTCCCTTGTTCTTCGGTGGGTGCAGCGGCGCCTTGGGATCGTCTGCGATATATACGTGCTTTTCTTGACCCGGCAGTTTCTCGTCCATCCAGTCGATGTTTTCCTCCTTTGTCTTTGCGATTACCAGCACCGAGGTGTAGTTGTGTCCCGGTGGCATCGGCGACCCGGGCTTGAAGTTGAGCTTTGGATTCCATTCCTCGTATTGTGGGTCCTCCTGGGCGGCTTGCGTCGATGGCCCTCCATTAGAGCTACCAGCTGGGTGGCTCGCGCCAACGTGCTCGCCCAGCCCTACACGTTGTGGTAATGCCTCCCACGTTTCGCGGCCGGCGTTGCTCGAGTAAAAGAATAGACCAATAAATAGTAGCAATGCCGTGGCAAGCAACGGTATCGCATTCCGGCGGGTCATGATGTGTGCAACGAAGCAGCGAGCGACGATGAATGAGCGGCAGCCTCGCGATAGGTCAGGTGGCGGAGAAGGGACCTGTGCATGTCGTGAGTCGGTGGTGTTTGCAGCATTGGAGGAACTGACTGCGCTTACTTGTGGACACGCCGCGCGGCGTGCGATGGACTCGGGGCGGCCGCGATCGAAAGGGTTCAGAGTGACAGTGTGGCTCGCACATCAGCGCGCTTCAGCATTCGAAAAGACCAAGTGGACGTTGCAGAAAAAGGCTACACGAGACGGGATACAGAGGAACACTTGTACGGGCCCTGCAACCGCGCCATCGTATCTGCGCGCGGCCATCTTGTCCATGGATGCGAGCTGAGCAACGTCAAATGGTGCGCATCCGGCACGCTTCTCAACACGGCTAGCTAGCGCCACCCATCCCTGCATTGTTCTAGCCTTGCGCACACCCACTCTCCAAACAGGGTTAACCCCTCAAAGACGCTACTAAATTGGGACACTCCACTATTCGCCGCCCCTGTGTCAGCTTCGTCATGCTGGAGTCACTGGGAAGGATCACTACATGCACGCAAAGTGTAGTCGCAGAATTTCGATTCATGGGATCATCTAAGGTGTGCGACGGATGTGCAACAGTCTGCTCGTGCGCTTAACTTACTTTTTGGCTCTTGATCGACCACATGTACAGTGGCTGGCTGATGGTTCCTGAGCCATCCAGTCCGTGCCAGCGGCTCTCAAAAGGTTTCTAAAAGGCGCGAGCATCTCCTCAAGGCTCATCTACATCGCTCGCAAGACATTGTTGCGTTCGTGCAGTCGAGTTCCACCGAACCAAGAACAACATTCGAAGTTGACCATTGCAAAACACTGCTAATACTGGTCCATGTTGAACGTGAACGTGAATGTGAACGTGAACGTGAATGTGAACGTGAACGTGAACGCGCTGTGTTCCTCAAGATGGGTGCCACGGCTGATTTGCAACGGACTACAAGAAGCGGGTTGGGCTACTTGCGCGCGAGGTATCGCACACCCTCACCTTTGAAATAGCTATCGCATAAACTGTCGAACTCAAGGTTGAAGGATCAAGACGAAGTCAAGCTTGAGGGAACGGAAAAGGCGCTGGATTGGTTGACACAAAGGAGAGTCAGGGCACGTACCTCTATTTGTGCCTTCCCGTCGGCACTCGCAAACAAACAAAGCAGCAACGTGTCATTGCGCGAGTACACGCTTGATTTGTTCGTCGAGCGCTGTTGTTCATGGATTCTCCACATTGCAGAGGACACTGCAGTCGCCCGAGTAAGCTACCCGCCAAGACGACAAGGGGTTTAGGACTGGACGGGACGACATGTGCTTTATGGAAGACGGGGGCGCGGCTCATACAGAGCTTTCGGTGGTATTACAAATGCACGGCGAATGATGCTTTATGGTCGGTTGTTGATCATTGCAAGCCCGTTCAAAAGAACTGTCGCGGGCTGCTGTTGACATGATCGCGGCTCAGATGTGTTTTGAAGATGTTTTAATGTGCTGGTGAGCGGGACGTGAGGCGGACTGTTTGTTTGACGTCCTGGTTGCATCGAAAGGGCATGATATAGAAGTACAATTTGGTGTCGACGCTGATGATCAAGACGAATGATGCGTTCTGAGGCATAGCTGCTGCCCCACAAAGCTTTACCGATGTGCTGAAACCGTTTCGCCAAGGAAATACCGAGTCGAAGAGGGCTAGAGAGATGTCGAGCTGCTAGATGGCAGACTATCGAAGTATGCTCCCTCGCGCCGCGAACCATATCGAAAGACTTTTTTGTCGACCATATACCCGTGATGTAAAAAGCCGTATTAAACTGCCCCAGTGAAGTAGCCCTAGGATTACAGGAGTGAATGCTGAGAGAAGGCCTGCCAATCTAACTTAGTACCGCTTGGGTTCTGGCAGTGTCAGTGGGGAGCTAGCGGTAAGAACGGTCGTAGTCACCCTCGTACGAGCGACCGCCGCTGCCGCTGTACGCCTCACGTGGAGGAGGTGCATCATAGCCACCAGGACCGCCGGCCGCTGGGGGAGGAGGACGATCGTAGTAGCCGCCGCCACCGCCACCGCCTCGACGGTCGTCACGTCCGCTATCCCGGCTGCTATATCCACGGTCAGATGCATAGCGATCGACGCCTCGCGGACCGTAGTCGTCACGACGGGAGCCGTATCCGCCGCCGCCGCCGCTGCCTCCGCCATAGCCACGGTCATCGTAACGGGAGCTGCGGGAGCCATAGTCATCACGACGGCCATAGCCACCCCGACGGTCATCAGAGTAGCGATCTCCATAGCGAGAGCCACCACGAGGAGGGCCACCACCACGACCACCGAACTCTGCGCCTCGTGTTAGCATCAGTGACGTGGTGCAAGGGGGGAAGTGACTTACCACGCTTGGGCGGACCATAGTACTTGCCCGGAGTGGGAGTGCGAGGGCGGGCGCGGCGGGCCTTCTCGATGCTCAGCGTCCTACCTTGGTGGACTTCACCCTGAAGGCCTTCCTTGGCCGCATCAGCCTGGTCGGCTGTGACCATTTTGACGAATCCAAAGCCGCGCGACTCCTTGGTGTGAGGATCACGCATGATGTTGCACTGCTCGACCTCGCCGTACTTTTCGAAGAGACGTGTGACCTCTTCCTCGGTGAGAGAGGGGTGGATGCCAGTGACGAAGAGGTTAGAGCCCGAGTTGCGGCTCTCGTCATCATCGTCGCGAGCAGCTGGGGGAGGGCCGCTGCATGTCGTGTTAACAGACAGTCTCCATACATGAAAGCAGAGTAACATACCGGCTGTCGCGAGCACCGGGAGAGGCGCTGCGGGCGCGCGAGCTGTCGACGTCGCGACGCTCACCACGCGGTGACCTGCTGCGATCGCGCTCGTAGCCGCGAGGCTCGTCTGGGCGCGCTGTCAGCGATTGGCGAGGTATCACAGGAAAGGGCAGACAAACCATCGTAGCCGCGCTGGTCGTTTTCGTACTCCATGATTAGCAGTTGTGTTGGGGTGCTGGAGTCGATGGTAGGCTGTTGAGGTGAGGTGTTGTTTGATCGAGAGTGTTTAGGCGTGGATTTTTTGGCAGGGCGGATCGACAGAGCCGCGCCTCTTTTTAGTAAGCGTCGCGCTAGGACCTTCTGACGCAGGCAACGCTGCAAGCAAGTGGAGATTGTGGGTGAAGGCGGGTCTGCTAAGCGTCCAAGTAAGGGCAGCGACGGGCAATAAGTACGGTAGTATGAGGCTGGAAAAGTGGAAGCAAAGGGGACAGGCGAGGGACAAAGAGGCAGGCGCTAGGCGAGCTGAGTGAGGCAACGATCAGGGGCAAGGTCGCCCTGTCTGAGTCCGAGAGCTCAACGTGCGCGAGCCGTACAAGTCAGCTGCCGCATCACTGTTGCGCGGCACAAGACAAGAGGCTGTTCAATAAAGAAACGGAGAAGCCATTGAGTGGAACATGACTCAGCCCTCGGCGCGTGTCCACATTTGCTGCTTTTCTACGACACACACTCGAACTTGGCTGAAAAAGAATATGCATTTCCATCGCTACGTCCGTTACCATCCATCTAGGCCTGGAAACCCTGACTCCCTGCTAAATGCTATGCAAACTAAGTAAGATCCCAAGTTGCGCCCTCGGGTGCTGCGAATTGACACAGGAAGCACCTTACGCCGGCAGAAGCACATCCTCCGTGGTATGGTACACGGGCCAAAAGTAGTACAGGGCGCAAAAAGAAGTTGGCAGCTGAATGAGAAAGAAAACAACGATAATCACCACCGAGACCGTTTCTGCTTCTTCCTTGCGACAGCCTTCTTCACCTCCGCCACGTTCGAATCTGGTGCGTCGGAGGGTCGCACAGGATCCGAGTCCGCGAGACGATCGAGACTGTCATCGTCGAGCTCACTTAGCTCTTCGCTCATGTCTCGCAGCACTTCCCGGCCAGTGTGTCGCTCTTCGTACATGGTCGTGCCGTCGATGTCAAAGGTCTCCAGGTACCAGGGTATACCACCATTGCCTAGCGGGTTTAAGAGATTTTTCTCAGATCTTGGGGGCGTAAGAGGCTGTCCGTTGCTCACCCCCTGATCCAGGTTCATACCATCGCCTTGTACCGCCTCAACGGAAGCATGCATGGCATCTTGCCCTAGCTGGGCCGCGATGGCTGCCTCATCAGCTGCCTCGTCATGAGCAGTGCGGTGAGGATCGGTCGCATTGTCGTCAGGAGTGGGCGCAAGATGCATTTCTGCAGATTTGGCCTCAACAGCTTCGGCTTCTCCATCAGGCAAGACCTCGTGCTCCCGAATGGTTGAGGGCTGATCGGTCTCGGTTGTCTGGCGGATGCCCCCTTCTGTGGAAAGAGCGCTGGGTCTGCGCTGCAGTCTCTGTTCTAAAAGAGTTTCAAGGTCAGGTAACTGCTCGTAAGGTCGACCGGCTAGGTCCGCTTCCCTGCGTAGAGCCTCCTCGAATAGCGGCTGTAGCCCTTTCATGATCCGCTTAACGAGCTTCTTGGTCTCCTTTTGGTCGGTTGTTAGCGTGCTGTGTGCGACCTTGTTCAGATCGAGCTCGGCATCGACTCCGACCGTGCTCACTGCTGCAAAGCCTATCTCTTCGCTCAGCACTGTTGCCATGTCTCGTCTGAATGACTGCACGGAGGTATAGAACTTCTCGTCCAATCTGACTTGAAGATCACTAAAGCCATCGGTGAAGAGGCCTTTGCTGTCAAGACTGTATGGCATGTCAACATTGGACTCATAACTCGTGGGGGGGTTACTTACGTTATCGCGCGATTGAGTATGGGCTCAAGTAGCCGTGGAATCGGGAAGTATATGCAGTCGACGATGCGCTTCAGAATCAGCACGTCTTGGAGCTTCTCCGCCTCTCGTTGCTTGACCATCTCTGTCAGTACTCGAATTTGCTCCATGTCGTCCTCCAGACGTTCTGCAAACTCGATGCGTCGTTGCAGTCGTGGTCTGCCAGCTGCACCCATGCCCGCGAAGTTACGGCGGGTGATTTCCATGGATGAGAAGGCCTCCATTTGCAGCTGAAGGCGCTTCAGCAGAGCCGCGCCACGTCTGGCCTCTCGTTTCAATGTCCAGTATTTGCATGCTTCCTGAACAAATTCCTTTCGTTTTTGCACGTTGAATTTGATCAGCGTGTTTTCGACATTGTGGTAGACCGCCTGGGGAACAACAGGTGCTCCGGAGGGTAGCCTCCAAGTCTTGGCAGGCTGGCCTCGCTTCCGCTTGTTTCCATTTGCGCTGTCATCGTCATCCATGCCCTCGATGGAAGGCATCGCGTGCGATGAGCCAATTGACAGAGCATACGCTTGGCTGTCGGGCCATCGAACGTGGCGCATGGTGTAGCGATAGAAGGCCTTCGCATCTGCCACAGCTCCATCAACGTCATATTCGCGCTTCCAATCAGAAGGAGAGTGTCGGTCGCAGTACGCCTTTAGTACAGTTCCGTCGAGTGGATTAGACGCCTGCGATGACTTCATGCGCAAACAGAGTCTTGCTCTGCGCGCACATGTAACGTGGAAAGCTTCGAAGCAAGATTTGTGTCCACATTGTATGCAAGCACCCATCTTCTGCTTAC
>TARA_R110002003_G_scaffold39_9_pt1 | contig 22426 bp, 15 predicted proteins | sample TARA_R110002003 | Tara Oceans TARA_R110002003 (sample SAMEA4396441) | marine metagenome | biome: Westerlies Biome; feature: [SRF] surface water layer (ENVO:00010504); material: water (ENVO:00002006), including particulate matter (ENVO:01000060) such as... | depth 5 m
GAGACCGGGAGAGGAGGATCGATGGTCGAGCTTGTCTTCACAATGCGCGCTCGTTGCAGGAGGTGGTCCAGCCTAAGCGCCACGACATGCTGGGATGCTTCTCCGTGGACTGTCATAGTAAAGTCGGTGAATCGTCGGGAGCCGTAGGTTGCGGATGGGATCGAGGCTGCCCTGTTGGCTTCGGATCAGGAAATCGCGAATGGATGTGCACGAGCTTCACAGCGACAATGCAAATATACAAATGAGAGAATGGAGCGGCCCTCAGTCTGTGATTCTTTAGCACACTAGCACCGACACGTGAAGATGCTCGGATGCGCTCCAGGGCTGTTGGTTTGGATCCGCGAAAGTGGACCCGGTCGTGGAATTTGGGTGCGGCACAATTTGAGTGGCTGCACTAGTGCGGGGTCTGTGCGTGTGGCTGAAGCGCGTCACGCGCTAGAACGGAACGCGTCGCGTCATCCAGCAATTACTCGAATTCGTGAAGTGAGACCTTGATGTCGGCGTCGCAAATACTGCCTGTATAGCGCCCAGATTTACGAGGATGGCACCAATGAGCCCACAAACGCGCAACATACCGTCGGATGACGAGCTCGACGCCATTCTCGACGGCCTTGTCCAAGGGCGAGACCTAACCCCAAGCCACGACACCCCAAGCCAGTCGAAGGCGACTGCCAAAGGATCAGGAAATGCTGGTGACGGGCTGGGCATAGACGAGGAGATCATCATTACCAAGAAGCGCATTCCGATACCCAAACTCGACGACCACCGGTTGCTCTCAGATGCCGGCATTCCTAGGCTGCGCAAGATCTCGAAAGAGCGGCTTCGCTTCAAAGGAAAGGGCCATGAGGTAGGTCTGAGCTGCTTCAGGAAGTGTTTAGAGACTGATAGCATCACAGTACGGAGACATTGCCCGCATGCTGAACATGTATCAGCTGTGGCTTGACGACCTCTATCCTCGCGCCAAATTCGCAGATGCGCTCGCAATCATCGAGAAGGTCGGACACACGAAGCGCATGCAGATGATGCGCAAGGACTGGATAGACGAAGGCAAGCCGCGGCGGACCACAGAAGGCGATGACGCAGAGGACGACGAGACGCTCCAGGACCGAGCAGCTGAGAATGTGCACGGTGACAACATGGACGACGTACAACGGGCTGAGGGTACGGGAGAAGCAGATGCCGGCCAGGACAGACAGTCGCACGCTCAAAGTAGAAGCGCTGCAGAGCAAGTGAGCATCGAGCCAGACGAAGACGAGCTGGATGCGCTTCTTGCAGAGGGCGATCAGCCTAGAGCGTCTGCACCAAAACACTGCCGACAAGGACAGCCGCTGCCGACGACGATCCTTTCGCCGACGAGATGGACGCCATGGCCGGCATGGAGGACTGGTAAAGCCTGTTCCCTGCTCTATGATATGACGACTGTTTTATTTGCATAGCGCGGCGTTGTGGCCTTGTGAAAATACCAGACAGATTTCCTATAGATCGTTCCACGTTTCACGCAAAGCCCGATTATGCAGGTACAAGCTGCAAGTCTAGTCGTATGCAGCCGTCGTTGTGTTGTCATGTCATGCATCTCATTGCACCAGCTCACTGCCCCGCGTGGCTGGACCCTGAAAATCATTTGCTGTGCAACCACCTAGTGACAAACAAATAGCTGCGTCATCCATTCTAAAGTTTGCTCTCCCGCAACTATTTTACGGGACAAGACATCACCACAGCAATGGAGGCGCTTGCCGAAGAGCTTGAGAAGCTGCGGGTGAGCAGCAGTGCGCTAGATGACGCAGGCTGGATCGATTCCATAGCTGGCGAGCAGCGTCCGCCGAAGCGACAGCGCAAGACGAAAGATGTCGTCAAGAAAGAGCTAGAAGAGGAGTTTTTGACGCCGTCGCGGTCGTTCAATGCGCAATGGTTGAACCAGTTGCAGCAGCGGTGGGATGCGCCAACGAACTACCGCAGCCTCTTCCAAATCGCGCCAACTCAGACTCGCACCATCATTCGCTTCACCCGCGAGGGACTAGAAGGACGCGTCACGGGATACAAAGAGGTCACCGTCCCAGCGAACTCGGCAACGGCGAAAAATTCAACCTCCCTGTTGCGCAAGCCCGCAAACAGGGCTGAGTTTGTCCGCGGCGCTGCTGGCTTCTTCCCTTTTGCACCAGGGGGCCTCGATGGCGTCGAAGCCATCGCCGCAATTGAAGACGAGGCGATCTTGCAACAGGAGAGTGTCAATGCAAAGAGGAGCGGCGGTCTCAACCGTGTTATCAACTTCAGCGCCGAGGGCGGCTTACTGGAGATCCCACCAGGTTTCAGTCGTGGACTAGACTTCCAGAAGAAGTCAAGTACGGATATCAATACCGCCAAGGAAGTTGAGGACACCCTAGGAGAGGCGCCAAAAGGGACCGGGAACGATGAAGCTGACGAAGACGAAGGCGCGGACGGTGTTAATGCCAAAGACGCCAATATGCCTGCAGACGACAGCCAAGCGCCAGGCGAAGAAGAGATCGATGCACTCTTGCCTGTTGAATTTCCTGCTCTCGCCCCGCATGGTACGCTTGCAATGGCCGCTTCGAGAAAGGGAGGACGGGAATGGGCTCATATGGTGGATATCAATCGTGATATTACGAACTTCCGAGAGCTCGTACCGGAGATGGCACGCGAATATCCTTTCGAGCTTGACACCTTCCAGAAAGAGGCTGTCTATCACCTTGAGAACGGCGACTCTGTTTTCGTTGCGGCGCATACTTCCGCTGGAAAGACTGTGGTTGCAGAGTATGCCATTGCTCTCGCTGCCAAACACATGACTAAGGCGATTTATACGTCACCTATTAAAGCTTTAAGCAACCAGAAGTTTCGAGATTTCCGCCTTACATTCGATGATGTTGGCATTCTCACAGGAGACGTTCAGATCCGACCAGAAGCGAGCTGTCTCATAATGACCACCGAAATCCTTCGCAGTATGCTGTACCGAGGTGCAGACCTAATCAGAGATGTGGAGTTTGTGATTTTTGACGAGGTGCACTACGTCAACGATTTGGAGCGAGGTGTAGTGTGGGAAGAGGTTATCATCATGCTTCCGGAGCACGTTACCCTTATTCTGCTTTCGGCTACCGTACCGAACACTTATGAGTTTGCTTCTTGGGTTGGCCGAACGAAGAAGAAGGATATCTACGTCATCTCCACACCTAAGCGCCCGATTCCACTAGAGCACTATCTCTGGGCTGGCAAAGGGATTTACAAGATCGTCACAGCCGATAAAAAGTTCATCGACAATGGGTGGAAAGAAGCTAATGATGTCATGTCCGGAAAGGACAAGGCCAAAGCACCTGCTGCTAAGGATGCGCCAACAGGAAGAGGGGGCGGCGGTCGAGGAGGACCACCGGTACGAGGAGGTCAGAATCAACGGGGCAGAGGGAACCAGCCCGGGGGTCGTGGTGGTGCACAGCGCGGTGGAGGTCCGCCAGCTAATCGAGGTCGCGGTAATATTGCCCGAACAGGCCGCGGAGGTGGCCGAACAACAGCTGCTCAGGATCGAAACATTTGGGTGCATCTCATTCAGCATCTCAAGAGCAAAGACTTGCTGCCAGCTTGTATTTTCGTCTTCTCCAAGAAGCGTTGCGAGGAGAATGCTGAGGCGCTCTCAAACCTCGATTACTGCACTGCAGCAGAAAAGAGTGCAATTCACATGACTATCGAAAAGTCACTTGCCAGATTAGGGCGAGAAGATCGAGAGCTTCCTCAGATTAAGCGCTTAAGAGAGCTGCTCAGCCGGGGTATTGCTGTGCATCACGGCGGCATGCTACCGATTGTGAAGGAAGTTGTCGAGATTTTGTTCGCAAAGACGCTCGTGAAGGTGCTGTTTGCGACAGAAACCTTTGCCATGGGTCTCAACTTGCCGACCCGAACAGTCGTGTTTTCTGGCTTTCGCAAACATGACGGCCGCGAATTCCGCGATTTGCTACCGGGAGAGTACACTCAGATGGCCGGTCGTGCTGGCCGCAGAGGTCTTGATACAGTCGGCACTGTCATCATATGCGCACCTGGAGCGGACGAAGCGCCACCAGCCGCCAGGCTGAGACAGATGATGCTGGGCGAGCCTACCAAGTTGAGATCACAGTTCCGCCTCACCTACAACATGATGCTGAACCTATTACGCGTCGAGGCTCTGAAAATTGAGGAGATGATCAAGCGCAGCTTCAGTGAAAATGCGACTCAAGCCCTCTTGCCTGAGCACGAGAAGTCCGTCAAGCTCAACGAAGCCGATCTAGAGAAGATCAAGCGTGAGCCATGTAAGATCTGCGATATCGATCTCGAAGCATGCCATCAGTCTTGTGAAGACTACAAGCGCTTGACCAATGAGATGCATCTGAGTTTGCTCATTGATCCGGTGGGCCGACGTGTGCTTAGCAGAAATAGACTCATAGTGTACAAGAAGGTATGTAAGAAGGCTTACGACTACACGTTAAGCTAACTTTGATAGGACAATAAACGAACAGCGGGGATGCTCATGCAGGATGGCACAAGCAAAGGTCTCGAGCCCAGCATCAAAGTCTTGGAAATTGCTCAGAACCAAGATCGAAAAGCTGATGATCTCTTGCCCTATCTGAGCCCATTCGCCAAATTCTTCCGGAACCTCCCCAAGAGCCCCAAAGATCTGATTCTCAGGACAGCGCTTGTCCCACTCAGCGACATCGAATGCTTTACTAAGACTATCATCGATATACCCGAGTCCGTTCAGAACCTGAACAGGAAGAAAGACACCTTGAAGCTCGCCCAAGACCAGTTCCTACCGTTGTGTCAGTCCTGGAATTACGAGGACTGGGATGAGTTTGACTATGGACGCATCAAGAGCCTCAAGTTCCGCGAGCTGATGGAGGCTCGTGTAAAGGAGGGACACAACGCGGTTGACAAAAGGTGCTTAGAGTGCCCCACTTTCCTGAAGCATTTTGAGGTCGAGCACGATCAATGGCTTATCAAGGAGAACATTCTCTCACTTCGACAGCTCATGTCAGATCAGAATCTGCAGTTGCTGCCTGACTATGAACAGCGCATAAGAGTGCTCAAAGATCTAGGCTTCATCGATGACGGCTCTCGCGTGGAGCTGAAGGGCAAAGTTGCATGCGAGGTATCCTTCCTCTCGTTCTTGCACTGCTGTTATGACACTGACACTAAAAACCAGATCCACTCCGCCGACGAGCTCGTCCTGACCGAACTCGTGCTTGAGAATGTGCTCGCAGACTACACACCGGAAGAAATCGTCGCACTTCTGTCCGCCTTCGTGTTCCAAGAAAAGACCGATGTAGAGCCAACTCTGACCGCCAGCCTCACCCGCGGCGTTGCCGCCATTGTCAAGATCTCCGAGAAGGTCAATGAGATACAAACCCTCCATCAAGTTATCCTCTCCGCCGACGACTCCAATGACTTTGTCTCCAAGCCACGCTTCGGTATGGTCGAAGTCGTATACGAGTGGGCACGCGGCATGAGTTTCAACCGCATCACAGATCTGACGGACGTCATGGAAGGCACCATCGTGCGCGTCATTACTCGTCTGGACGAGACGTGCAGAGAAGTCAAGAACGCGGCTCGAATTATCGGCGACCCGACCTTGTTTCAAAAAATGGGGACTTGTCAGGAACTCATCAAGAGGTATAGTCCGCAATCCGGAGACTGGCTACGCCAGTTCGAAACTGCACTGGGATCATGGCTGACCTTTTACACAGGGATATTTGCAATTGTGCAAGCTTGTACCTGTAGTTGTGGTCCTGTCTCGAACAGTCCCGGGTACCTGGTGGGTGTTGTGGGGCGTGTTTCGAATTGCTCAAGATTCGGGACTACTGCGCACTCGCATCTGAGGTTACGTCAGACGGTCTGGGAGGATGGAAGCGAAATAGTGGCATAAGGCGATTTGGTTGCTTCATGCATTGTAGGGCATAGCGATAGCATTGGGCGGTATGTACATGGTCCGTAAGATTGAGAATGCTCATGGTGGCACAGCCTTGCGTCCATGTAGGTCTCAAGCGACTGGAACGGACATAGCAAGTAAAGAAGTGCATGACATATAGGTCGTGCTTGCCGACCATTCAACAGCATTTTATGCTCATGTGTGACGGTGGCGCTAAGGGCTAGTAATGATAGGTCAATGGCAAAATGCGAGTACGCCGCAACATGCCGGCACCGAGGGTATATGCCGTGAGGTGGTTGTCCTCCCGACCGCTAATGCATCAAGAGAGATGCCGAATCCACGTCGTCCGAAACAGCGAGCTGCAGCACTCCGAATAATGGCGAGGTGGTGTCGATAACATGCTCGGCGTGGATACATAGTAGGTAGACCTGCTAACATTAGAATGGCATTGCTAGAGCGTGATGCCCAAACTTCCTGCCCATTAGGAACATTGCCAGGGGTGCAGAAATGTGCCCTTGCAGCAACCACCATCAAGCAATTTGTGACGGGTAAGCCTAAGGCTGCATGAGTATGCGGAGAGACGCACGCTCGCCATTGGCACCTTCTCGGTGCTCATCAAGCTTCAGATGGTGAGCGTTGGAAGATACTCCGCATGGAGATGTGGCAGCGAAGCAAGCTGTCGGTCACTCTTGTAAGACACGGCGGGAAGTGAAGTGTGAAGAAGCAACGAGGGTGCTCAATCGATAAGCATCTCATGTGGGCACTGGCCACGTGCTGAGCCGAGCCAGGGACAGGCGGTAGCGTGGAATTCCCACAGGATTTGACCCCTCCCAGCTCTGAACTCGCACAAGTCGAATGCAAACCGCAAGGGGCGCAAAATCACTGACCGAAAAGCAGGCTCTTGCCTCCTTCTCTATCCCCACCACTGACCATTCCCTCGCACAGCCGCACGCCCCGCCAGTGCCTGCGGTGAAGACGCCCGCAACCCCTCCGCCTACACCGCACCTGCCTGCCGTCAGAGCTCGTCTGCGCCGTCGCCGAGCCACAGCACGCAGCTCTCGATAGACAGTCGCGAACATGGACGTGGCTGTGCTGCGGGACCGCATCCAGGCGACCCTCGACCCCAATGCCGCCATCAGACAGCAGGCAGAACTCGACCTCAAGCATGTGCGTAGGCGGCAGAAGCATGGCGCACTTGAATCGACTGACAAAACACCAGGCCGAAGAGCAGCCAGGCTTCACTGACGGGCTGCTGACTCTGCTCGAGGGCGAACAGGACCACGCTATCAGGTTGTCGAGTACGGGACGCGCCTGTTGATGTTAGTGGGACCCGGAGTGCTAACGCGTGCTGCAGCTGTCGTTTACCTGAAGAACCGCGTGTCCAAGGGCTGGTCGCCGGCCGAAGAATACAGCCAGGCCAAGCCCATTCCAGAGGAGGAGAAGACGTCGTTCAGGAACCGCCTTGTGCCCGTCCTCGTTGCCTCGCCGCCGCAAGTGCGCCTGCAGCTTATCCCTACCCTCCAGAAGATCCTCGCGTACGACTTCCCTCAGAAATGGCCAAACTTCCTCGACATCACGATACAGCTGCTGAACGCCGGGGACATCGCGTCCGTGTTCGCGGGCGTGCAGTGCTTGCTGGCAATATGCAAAATATACAGGTTCAAGTCGGGCGAGAACCGCGCCGACTTCGACAAGATTGTTGGCCTTTCGTTCCCACAGCTGCTCAACATTGGCAACTCGCTGGCGAACGAGACTAGTCTCGAGGCTGGCGAAATATTGCGGACAGTGCTCAAGGTGTACAAGCATGCCATCTATGTAAGAGGATCGCGTGCGCACGATTGGACTGGGCTGACCAGCGTAGTTCGACCTTCCCGCCTCCCTCCGCGAGCAGCAGACTATGGTCGGCTGGTGTACACTGTTTCTGACCGTTGTTGGCAAAGAGCCACCAGAGACCTCCCTGCCCGAAGACATCGATGAGCGGGAAACGAACCATTGGTGGAAGGCAAAGAAGTGGTCGTACGCGAACTTGAACCGTCTATATGTTAGGTAGGTCGATGGCTGGATCATGTCCCGGAGAACATGCTGCTAATGTGGCTCAGATACGGCAATCCCTCTGCACTGGGCAAGAACAACGAGGTCGACTACTCGGATGTCGCGAAGAATTTCATCGCCAACTTCGCGCCCGAAATTCTGAAAGTTTACCTCCAACAGGTGGAAAAGTGGGTGGGAAAGCAAGTTTGGCTCTCCAAGGCCAGTTTGTATTACACACTCAACTTCCTCGATGAGTGCATCAAGCCCAAGTCCATGTGGACCCTGCTTAAGCCGCACACCGACAACCTTATTTCCCACCTGATATTCCCGGTTTTATGCCAGTCGGACGAGGACATCGAACTGTTTGAGGACGAACCACAAGAGTACTTGCACCGAAAGCTGAACTTCTACGAAGACGTCACTGCGCCAGATGTCGCCGCTACCAACTTTCTGGTCACACTGACGAAGAGCCGACGGAAACAGACATTCAGCGTTCTCAACTTTGTCAATGAGATCGTAAATCGTTATGAGGCTGCACCAGACAACGAGAAGAACCCGAGAGAAAAAGAAGGCGCACTGCGCATGATTGGCACACTATCGGGCGTCATTCTTGGCAAGAAGAGTCCCATCGCGGACCAGGTGGAATACTTCTTCGTCCGCCACGTTTTCCCTGAGTTCCGAAGTCCCCATGGGTTCCTTCGTGCGCGCGCTTGCGACACCCTGGAGAAATTTGAACAGCTCGACTTCAAGGATCCAAACAACCTTATCATCATCTACCGCAACATCCTGGAGTCGATGGCTGACCCCACTCTCCCTGTCCGCGTAGCTGCCGCCCTGGCGCTCCAGCCTCTCATTCGCCACGATGTCATTAGAACGAACATGAAGCAAAACATACCACAGGTTATGCAGCAGCTTCTTAAGCTGGCCAATGAAGTGGATGTTGACGCTCTCGCGAACGTGATGGAAGACTTCGTCGAGGTCTTCGCACCCGAATTGACACCATTCGCTGTCGCGCTTAGCGAGCAACTACGCGACACCTACCTCCGTATTGTCCGCGAGTTAGTGTCGAGGAATCAGGAGAAGGGTGACGACAGCGAGTATGGTGACTTCTTGGACGAGAAGAGCATCACTGCCCTTGGCGTACTACAAACAATCGGTACCCTCATCCTCACGCTCGAAAGTACACCAGATGTACTGCTACATCTGGAGACAATTCTCATGCCTGTCATCACCATCACCCTTGAGAACAAGCTCTACGACCTCTACAACGAAGTCTTCGAGATCATCGACAGCTGCACATTCGCCGCGAAAAGCATATCGCCGACTATGTGGCAAGCATTTGAGCTGATCCACAGAACATTCAAGGCAGGCGCAGAGCTGTATCTTGAAGACATGCTGCCGGCTCTCGAGAACTTTGTCAACTACGGAACTCAGAACCTGATACAAAACCGCCCATACCTTGACGCCATTGTCGACATGGTCCGAACCATCTTCAAGGACGACAAGGTTGGAGGGGTCGACCGGATCTGCGGTTGCAAGCTTGCTGAGATCATCATGCTGAACATGCGTGGACACGTCGATGATTACGTCCCAGAGTTCATTGCGCTGACTATGCAAGTTCTTACCAACGAAGAGCCAAAGGTCAAGTCGCTGAAGATTCACTTGATGGAAGTTGCCATCAACTCCATATACTACAACCCCGCTTTGGCACTGCATGTGCTCGAATCAAACGGGTGGACGAACAAGTTCTTCAGCCTGTGGTTTTCAAGCATCGACAACTTCACACGTGTTCACGACAAGAAACTGTGCATCTCAGCGATATGCGCTTTGCTCACACTGCGGGCTCAAGATGTTCCTGTCAGCGTACAGCAAGGCTGGCCTCGTCTTCTCCAAGGCGTGGTCAGACTCTTCCAGACCCTTCCCGCTGCGTTGAAGAGTGAGTCTAATGTGAACCCTATTCATCGAACTTGCACGCTAATCGAGCTATAGACCGCGAGGAAGCTAAGCGTGAAGCCAACTTCGACTTCGCCGAAGGGTACGATGACGAAGAGGATGAGGAATGGGAACAGGAAGCGGACTGGAACAACGAAGCAGATGAAACAGAAGACGTCAAGGACGAAAGCGCTGCATACCTTGAATTCTTGAACGAAGAGGTAGGAGGTATAAGCTGATGGAACGACAGTTGCTAACGAGCCACAGGCCCAGAAGTTCTCCTCAGTTGAGGATGATGACGACGATGAGCTCGAGGAGGAGAGTCTACTGGAGACACCACTCGACAAGGTTGAGCCGTATGGCATGTTCAAGCATGCATTGCTACGTAAGTTCGGCGGTAGATCACGGGCTTCAACATTCACTAACCGCCAACAGGCCTCCAACAAGAGCAACCCGCACTCTACGAAAACCTCACGAAAAACCTGAACCCAGAAGAACAACAAGTCGTCCAAGGAGCCGTCCATCAGGCCGACGTCATCGCACAGGCACAAGTACAAGCACAACAGGCTGCAGCGAACGGAGGCACGGCACCGCAGCAATAGTCTTCTCGGGTCGGCGAAATCGTACGACATATCAAGATCATTGTCCACACCGAGGATGCTCGCCAGCGCCTCACGCGCTACAGACATTAGATAGTTCTCTCCTTCAAAAGAATCCCCAGTTACCCCCTTTCCAGATTAGCGAGCATCGACCTGGCACGTTCCCTGGCGTTATTTTTTTTTGTGGAGGGGAGATCCGATTGGGTGGGGCAATTGGACCGGCGTTTTGCGCACTTTGTGTTGCGAAAAGAGGAGGATCATATGGCATGGACGATATCCCAGAGTACAGTTGTGTGGGCAACCACATGTTTCCTGCGTTTGGGCGGGGTTTGATTGAGAGTGTAGGAGGAAATGAGAGGCTATTATTGGAAGCATGGATGTAGATAGCATTCCTGTCACGGGACTAGATGTAAGGGGATATTAGTATTCAAGCTCAGACTGCGCACCTCGTTCTATGTGCTTCGAGATATCGAGCCGTGAAGGTACGTTGGAGTGCGGCGTAATCGATAAGCCCAAGCAGGGATCCGGAATTTTGGCCGCAGGCGCGCGATGACGCTTGCGCCCACGCTTCGCTCTCTCCCGCGGCGGCGCGCAACGTCAACGTGGAGAAAAGCAAGCGTAGGACCCCTACACCTGTCCTCCTTCAGACGCTGACCATTCTTCGCAAACCCCTATAACTTTACACTTCTCTACGCTACCTAACTGCATTCCGACACCCACAACAAACATCGCGCCAGCCCCAGGCGCATGCATCATACCCAGCTTCCCAATGTCGCGTCCCACTATCTCAAAGGCTCAAACAAGCTACCCAATCTACGCCGCCAGCTGGGCGACTTCTAGACCTTCACAGTTGATTGTCGGAGGCGGTGGAGGCGCAGGAAAGCATGGCGTCAAGAATCAACTCTCGCTGTTCGACTTCAGCTCAAGAGCGCCCCAGGTCGAACCAGTCGCTGAACATGAAGTCTCGAAAGATGACTCGGTGACGTGCCTTGCGAATTTAGCCAGTGAAAAAGACAGTCTGATTGTCTATGCTGGTAATTCTAGCAGCGAGGCAGAGAAGTTGAAAGGAGGGGATATGCACTTCAAGGCATTTGAGGTTAAACTCGTGAGTGAGGTCATGTTGGAAGTAATCATGCGATGTAGGCTGACTTGGTCCCTCTTTTGTAGCCTACGAGTAGACCCGCAGGCCTTAGCGAGGAGAAGGGAGGCAGCATATCGCCATTGAGCAAGACCCAGCTCTTCACGACCCCGAAATCTGAGAGCGCAAGACGAGAGATATACCAGCGCTTGATTCGATTATCTCCACCTCAACGATCGGCATCCGGCACGCCCAACAAGCGCATCGGCGCCATCGCTTCAGGATTGGCAGGCGATGAAAATCAACTCGTCATCTTCAGCGCCACGTCAAATCGTCCAGAGGCCCAGGATATTATATCGAGAGTACAGCTGTCTGCTGGTCAGGAAGCAAATGATGTGGATATCCTAGACCAGAATGAGGGACAATTTCGGGTCGTCTACATAACTGATCATGACGTTTATGTTCAGGACGTCGACTATGACTTCGCGCGGAGGCAGGAGAGAGTCAGCAAGGAGCGTAGAAAAGCCTACAGCGTGCCTCACCCGGATGTCGGCGACAGGAAAGGCAAGCCAAGACTAAGAGGCGTGCGATGGCTCTCAAACTCGCACATTCTCCTACTGTTGAACAAGTACAACCGGACGGGAGTAGAGCTAGTGGTGTTACATCTGTACGAGGAAGGACCAGCGAGTGTCATCTCCAGGAAGACGCTGCCCAAGCATGTCGCTGCAGCCACGGATATGGATGTTGCACTACTGAATCCCTCAGAGTCAGACGGCGCCTATCAAGTCGCAATTGCGGTCGGTGCGATTGACATGTCCCTGAGTGTGTTCACTCTAGACTACCATGGCAGCGCACGGGATTCATTCTCTTCATTTCACAAATACGCAACTTATGATGATGTAAGTCATGTTGTGTTTGCGATCCACTACAGCGGTTAACACCACATAGGTCCACCCTCTGCAAATGACCAAGGTCGTCTTCTCGCCTGTCTATAAACCCGATGCGGTTGGAGGGAAACCAGCCGGGCCGCAGTACCTTCGTCTGGCATCGACAAGTCTCGGAAACACCGTCTCTGTCGAGACGTTTCAGTTGCAGTTCGAGAAGTCGCGATGGGTTCTGCAAAGTATGAAGACCCCCCATACGTATATCAGGGGAGACAAATGCTGACCACATCCACTCGTATCTAGCTGCTCGCACACGACGCATATACACTGCAGCAACATATTTGACCATTAGCATCGTTGTCGCAGCTATCGCACTTATGATCCACTCTCTCATGGACCCAGAAGGTCACCTGACTAAGGGCCTGATTCCAGCAAGCCTCCAAAACGTCGCAGGCAAGACTTTCGGCGAAGGCCTCCGCGGAAAGCGCCATCAAGCCGCACTTAATAACGCAGACACGCCAGCCATCAAAGTGGAACGCCGCATCCGCGATCTCCTACATCTGCACAATCCTCCTCTTGGGTCCACGGTATCTCAAACCGAGAAAGCGCTCGTCATCCACCACGACCCCGAGAACGATGGAGAATTGAGCACTGAGGTTCATGAAGGTCATGAAGAGGTGCTTAAGAAGCATGCTGAGGCTAAGAGATGGGACGAGCTGAGTCATGAGGATCAGCAGGCGTGGAAGCAGAAACTGCAGGATGCGGGCATGTGGGCGGTCGGAGAAGGAGAGACTATTCTGAAGAGCATCTTCTTTGGGCAGATTGGTGGGCTGGTGGGGCAGGTTGCGCAGGGCGTTATTGGATAGGCTTCGGCGGTATGTGCGTGCGAAAGAAGTAATGTGGCAATGAATAGGATGATGTGTGTCGTCTTCGGTGAGTGGATGGGTCTTAGCTGGAGCGGCCAAGTGTCTTTGAGATGGAGGTATTATTGGAGCGTGGTGTTGTTGGGATGCCTTTGTTGCATTTTGTCACGAATAGCGATAAAACCTGGTGCCTTCTGACATGCAAGCAAATCATGGTAGACCTTCACTTGACTTTGCGAATGTTGACGGCGACGGAGCATTTGACAGCATGTCAGACTAGTCTGCCCGAACGGGCGCGCGGTGAGATTTAAGGTTCCCGCGATTGGACAGTGCGCACGTCAACTTGGCGCTCGTGACATGCATGGGCGGAAACTACGCCAGTAGCTTTACAACACCCAATTCCACCTCCACTTCTCTATATTCTGCTCTTCTATCCTTTCCATGGAAGAAGCAAGCGCAGCTTTTGCAGCGGCCGCGAGCTTCAGGTGAAGCCGTCAAGATGTCGCAGCAGGCGTCGTCCTCGCTGGACCGCATCGTGCTCGACCTCCGCTCAAAGTGAAGCTCCACATTAGGACACTACAAGCTGTGCATAGCTGACTCTTGCTAGAAACGACGAAGTACGGCAGAAAGGAGCGCACAATCTGCGCCAAGTCGTCGAGGCAGCGCATCGCGGTGAGCTGAAATGAGCACGATAGGCCCCACTGGAGCTCCCGAGAACTGATGTCGCACAGAACTCGCGCCCACCGTCTTCACCAGCTTCTACAATGACGTCTATTCCAAAATCTCGGGCCTCGTTGTGACGGGCGGCGACTCCAACGAACGCATCGGCGGCATCCACGCGCTCAATGCCCTCATCGACTTCCGCGGCGACGATGCCGGTCAGAAGACGACGCGTTTCGCGTCATACCTTCGGGCAGTTATGCGCGGGCAGGATACTACCGCCATGGTAGTTGCAGCAAAAGCCCTCGGACGACTCGCAAAGCCCGGCGGAACACTCACAGCAGAGCTGGTCGAGGCCGAGGTCAAGGGCGCACTGGAATGGCTGCAGCTGGAGCGCAACGAGAACCGCCGCTTCGCCGCCGTGCTCATCCTCCGCGAGCTGGCAAAGAACTCGCCGACGCTCATGTACCAGTGGATTGCGCAGATCTTCGAGGTCATCTGGGTGGCACTCCGCGATCCCAAGGTGCTCATAAGAGAGTCAGCCGCCGAAGCCATCAGCGCATGTTTCGAGATTATATCCCCGCGCGACTCGCAGATGCGACAGCTCTGGTTCGGCAAAGTGTATGACGAGATCTTGCGCGGCTTCCAGATTGGCACAAATGAGGCGATACACGGATCCCTGCTCACTATGAAGGAGCTGCTGGACAAGAGCCCCATGTTCATGAACGAGCAGAAGTACAAGGAGACGGTCGACACGGTCCTGAAGTACAAGGACCACCGGGACACGCTGGTGCGGAGGGAGGTGGTGCTTATCATTCCTATACTCGCTGGTTATTCGCCTACCGAGTTTGCGACGAAGTACTTACACCCGTGCATGTTGCATCTGCAGGGCCTGATAAGAAAGGACCGCGATCGCGACAAGGCCTTCGTTGCGATTGGGCAGATTGCGAACGCGGTCGGCGTTGCTATCTCGCCGTACCTTGAGGGCATTCTGGGATTCATACAGGAGGGTCTTCTTGCAAAAGCGTAAGTTGAACTGGGGCCAGAACAGGTCTAAACTGACGTGCTTCAGACGAAACAAGATGGCCATCAACGAAGCACCTATCTTCCAGTGTCTAAGCATGATCGCGGCAGCAGTGGGCCAGGCCCTCACCAAGAGTGTGGAGCGGCTACTGGAACCCATCTTCTCCTGTGGACTAAGCGATTCCCTGTTCCAGGCTCTTGTCGACATGGCGCACTATGTACCTCCATCCAGACCGATGATCCAGGAGAAGCTACTCGACCTTCTCAGCCAAATCCTCGCGGGCCGACACTTTTTGCCTCTAGGTAGTCCCTACCAGGTTTCACAGCCTCCGCAGATATGGACGCGAGACCACAAAGACCCTCAAACCATTGGACCACGGGAAACCGAGATTGCATTGGCCCTCCATACGCTCGGTAGCTTTGACTTCACCGGCCACGTGCTTAATGAGTTCGTTCGCGACGTTGCTATACGCTATGTCGAGGCAGACAGCCCCGAGATCCGCAAACGCGCCGCCCTGACCTGCTGTCAGCTATTCGTCAAGGACCCTATAGTACATCAAACCAGTACGCATGCTACAAAAGTCGTTGGCGATATTATCGAGAAGCTTCTTACCGTAGGCGTTGGCGATATCGACCCCGATATTCGGTACGAAGTCTTGCTAGCGCTGGATGCCCGGTTCGACCGCCATCTTGGAAAGGCCGACAACGTTCGCACTCTATTTCTTGCGCTAAATGATGAGGTCTTCGTCATTCGCGAAGCGGCCATGTCGATCATCGGGAGGCTGACTTCTGTCAATCCGGCTTACGTCTTCCCTTCATTGCGCAAGGTACTACTGCAACTGCTTACAGAAGTCAACTACGCCAATAGCCCCCGCAGTAAGGAGGAAAGTGCCCAACTGATTAGCAGTCTGGTTGGTGCTGCGGACAGTCTCATCAAACCACTTGTCGACCCGATCGTCACTGTGCTGCTGCCGAAATCGAAAGACCCGAACCCAGAAGTCGCATCCACCACGCTCAAAGCCATCGGTGATCTAGCCACTGTTGGCGGCGAGGGCATGATCAAGTACATTCCCGAGCTCATGCCGGTCATTCTCGAGTTCATGCAGGATATGAGCTCAGATTCGAAGCGCTTCTCTGCACTCAGAGCGCTAGGTCAGTTAGCGACGAATGCCGGTTATGTCATCGAGCCCTACAGGGACTACCCGGAACTCATGAACATCCTCATGAACATTGTCAAGACCGAGCCGGAAGGCGAATTGCGGAGGGAGACTGTCAGGCTGATGGGAACTCTCGGTGCCCTAGATCCTGATGAGTACCAGAAGATCATGGAGCAATCGCCTGACAAACATCTCATCATGGAAGCACAGGCCGTCACCGATGTCTCGCTTATCATGCAAGGCATCACTCCTTCCAACGAGGAATACTATCCGACAATCGTCATCAGTACACTTATGGGGCTGCTGAAGGATCCGTCGCTGACTCAGTTCCACTCTGCCATCGTTGACGCTGTTATGAACATCTACGCTACCATGGGTCTCAAGTGCGTCCCATTCCTGAACCAAGTTGTCCCAGGTTTTCTTCAGGTCATTCGTGCAACGCCAGCCGGACGCTCGGAGGGGTACTTCAACCAACTTAGCCAGCTGGTCAAAATTGTGCGACAGCACATTCGCCCGTACCTACCGAGCATACTTGTCACAATCAAGGAATACTGGAGCAGTAGCCCGCAGTTGCAAGCTACCATTTTGTCACTTATCGAAGCTATAGCCCGCTCACTCGAGGGAGAGTTCAAAGTTTACCTTGCAGATGTGCTGCCGCTCATGCTTAGTGTGCTAGATTCAGATCAAACTGGCAAGCGACTACCTTCCGAGAGAGTCTTGCATGCGTTCCTCATCTTTGGCTCGAGCGCTGAGGAGTATATGCATCTTATCATTCCTGTCATGGTCAAGATGTTCGACAAGCCAGGCCAGCCCATGCACATTCGACGATTAGCGATTGAGACATTAGGACGTCTTTCGAAGCAAGTCAACGTCTCGGAGTTCGCAGCGCGCATCATACATCCCCTCTGCCGAGTTCTGTCTGGATCTGAGCCATCACTGAAGCAAACGGCTCTCGAGACGCTTTGTGCACTCATTTTCCAGCTCGGACCGGATTATGTCCACTTTGTCCCCACTGTCAATAAGATCCTTATTACTCACAAGGTTCCGCATGAGAACTATGGTCGCATCGTGTCGAAACTGCAGAAAGGAGAGCCACTGCCACAGGATCTGAGTCCCGATGAGCGATATGGTGAAGATGACGAGGATCTCAATCCTGCAGAAATTCTCACCAAGAAGCTAGCGGTCAATCAGCAGCATCTCAAGCAAGCTTGGGAAGCCTCGTCCAAGACGACAAAGGAGGACTGGATTGAGTGGATGCGCAGGTTCAGTGTCGAGTTGCTTAGAGAGTCACCTCAGCAAGCACTGCGTGCTTGCACACCGTTAGGAAGCGTCTACAACCCGATTGCCAGGATCCTGTTCAACTCGGCGTTCGTCTCGTGCTGGACTGAACTTTACGACCAGTACCAGGAAGAGCTTGTTCGGTCCATCGAAACAGCACTCACGTCGCCTAATATTCCGCCTGAGATTCTACAAATTCTGTTGAACCTAGCAGAATTCATGGAGCACGACGACAAGGCTCTCCCTATTGATGTGCGCATATTGGGAATGTACGCTGGCAAGTGTCATGCATTCGCGAAGGCGTTGCATTACAAGGAGCTTGAGTTCAACGCAGAGCAGAACTCGAATGCTGTAGAAGCGCTCATCAGCATCAACAACCAGCTTCAACAGACGGATGCAGCTTTTGGTATACTGCGCAAAGCTCAAAACTACAACGACGTTGAGCTCAAGGAAACTTGGTACGAGAAGCTACAAAGATGGGATGAGGCGCTGCAATCCTACCAAGATCGTGAAAAGAGAGAAGGAGATTCTTTCGAAATTACTATGGGCAAGATGCGTTGTTTACACGCTTTGGGAGAATGGGATCTTCTCTCGACGCTATCGAAAGAGAAGTGGGCCAATGCAGGTCAAGAGTATCGTAAGGCAATAGCACCGCTTGCTGCAACGGCTTCCTGGGGTCTAGGCAAGTTTGCCGATATGGACTCGTACCTAAGTGTCATGAAGGAACAGTCACCCGACCGAGCCTTCTTCGCGTCCATTCTTAACATCCACAACAACCGCTTCGAGATCGCAATCGACGAGATCGCGAAAGCAAGAAAGGGCCTTGATACAGAGCTCAGCTCACTGCTTGGAGAGTCGTACCAGCGAGCTTATCTGCCGATGATCCGCGTGCAAATGCTGGCTGAGCTCGAGGAGATTATGCAGTACAAGCAAAACGAGAACAATAAAGACAAGCAGGCCAGCATGCGAAAGACCTGGATGAAGCGTCTGAGGGGGCTGCAACCTAATCCTGAAGTCTGGCAGCGTATGATGAAAGTACGCCAGCTTGTCATTACTCCGCACGAAGGCACCGACATGTGGATCAAGTACACCAACCTTTGCCGCAAGAACAACAGGATGAACCTCGCAAACAAAGCTCTCCAGAAACTCCTAGACATTGAGGGCTCCGGCGACGGCAGAGTTGTTGAGTATGTGCGGGAACATGGGCACAAGATTCCACATCCAGTCGCATATGCGACCTACAAGTACATGTGGGCGGACGTGAACTTCAAACAAGAAGCTCTGGACTCGATGAAAGACTTCACGGCTCGACTCTCAGACGATCTTGCAATGAGAGCGAGAGCTGCAGCAAATCCAATGATGACAGGAAATGCCATCAATGGCGTGGGCGCAAATGTTCAGCATTTCAACAATTTGAACCCTTTTGCTGCTACTAATGGTCACAACGGCATGAACGGATCAAGTATGCTGAATGGCTCTGGCATGGGTGTCTCGCCGTCAGAGCTAGCTGAAGCTCATCGACTACTCGCGAAGTGCTACCTCAAGCAAGGTGACTGGCAGCAGGAGCTCCAAGACGGCGAGTGGGAGCACGAGTTCGTACACGAGATACTATCTGCGTACGCTGCTGCGACACGATATAATCAGAACTGGTACAAGGCGTGGCATGCCTGGGCACTTGCCAACTTCGAAGTTATCAACTCGATCACGTCCAAGGCCGACCGGGAGACTACAGATGTACCCTCGAACATGGTACACGATCATGTCGTACCAGCTATCCATGGCTTCTTTAAGTCTATCGCGTTGTCATCTAGTAGCTCGCTTCAAGATACACTTCGACTGCTTACGCTGTGGTTTAGCCATGGTGGGTTGTCGGAAGTCAATAGGACGATTTCTGAGGGGACGAAATCGGTGCCGATCGATACCTGGTTGGAAGTCATCCCACAGCTGCTTGCGCGGATCAATCAACCTAATCCAACTGTCCGGCAGTCCATCCACCAGTTGCTTACTGAAGTCGGGAAAGCACATCCTCAAGCGCTGGTCTTCCCGTTGACGGTGTCAATGAAATCGGATGTGTCTAGGAGACAGCGATCCGCCAAGGAGCTCATGGAGGCTATGCGCGAACACTCACCACGCCTGGTGGAACAGGCGGACCTGGTCAGCCACGAGCTTATCCGTATTGCGGTGCTGTGGCACGAGCAGTGGCATGAGGGTCTCGAGGAGGCGAGTCGACTCTATTTCGGCGATCACAACATCGATGGTATGTTCGCGACGTTAGCGCCTCTTCACGCGATGCTCGACAAGGGTCCCGAGACACTACGCGAGATCTCATTCATCCAATCCTTTGGCCGCGAACTCCAGGAAGCCCGCGATTGGTGCAACACGTTCAGGACCTCTGGTGAAATAGGTGATCTAAACCAGGCGTGGGATCTCTACTACCAGGTCTTCAGGAAGATTGCAAGACAGTTGCCGTCGCTCATGACACTCGAATTGCAGTACGTGTCGCCGAAGCTCAAGGATGCTCATGACCTTGAGCTTGCGGTGCCTGGAACGTATCGTGTTGGCAAACCGGTCATCCGTATCATTTCCTTCGACCCAGTGGCTTCTGTGATACAATCAAAGCAGCGACCGAGGAAGTTGGAGATGCGCGGCAGCGATGGCAAGGCGCATACCCACATTCTCAAGGGCCACGAAGATATTCGCCAGGATGAGCGTGTCATGCAGCTCTTCGGGCTTTGCAACACACTCCTTGCCAACGACGTTGAGTCTCGCAAGCGGCATCTTAACATCCAGCGCTACGCTGCCGTTCCGCTTAGCACGCAGTCCGGCCTGCTCGGCTTCGTCCCTAATAGTGACACCCTGCATGTGCTCATTCGTGAGTACCGTGACAGCCGCAAGATCCTTCTTAACATTGAGCATCGTATCATGCTGCAAATGGCGCCAGACTATGACTGCCTCACGCTCATGCAGAAAGTCGAGGTCTTTGGTTACGCACTCGACAACACCACAGGACAGGACTTGTACCGCGTGCTCTGGCTCAAATCCAAGTCGTCGGAAGCTTGGCTCGACCGCCGTACCAACTACACGCGCTCACTCGCCGTCATGTCCATGGTCGGCTACATTCTCGGCTTAGGCGATCGCCACCCGTCTAATCTCATGCTCGACCGGGTTACTGGCAAAATAGTGCATATCGATTTCGGCGACTGTTTCGAGGTGGCGATGCATCGAGAAAAGTACCCGGAGCGCGTACCGTTTCGTCTCACACGTATGTTAACGTATGCCATGGAAGTTAGCAACATCGAAGGCAGCTATCGTACAACGTGTGAGCATGTCATGAGGGTATTGAGGAGTAATAAGGAGAGCGTCATGGCTGTCTTGGAAGCTGTAAGTGCTGTCCTACGTTTGATGTGGAAGAAAATGGCTGCTAACAAGTACATTAGTTCATTCACGATCCCCTCCTGACATGGCGTCTCCACCACACCGCTTCCCCGCCCGAACCCAACTTCCCGTCCGAGCGTCGCCAATCCATCATGGGCGACATCCATGCTTCCTCCGCAGACCCGATCTCGTCACTCCAGCCGCGCCGCCACCGCTCCAGCATTGCGCCGCCCGCTAACGACGTCGAGGCCAAAGAAGTACAAAACGCGCGCGCACTGCAGGTCTTGTCAAGAGTCAAAGAGAAACTCACAGGCAAAGACGGCAAACCGAACGAAGAACAGACCGTGGAAATCCAGGTCGCGAGATTGATCCAGGAGGCGACGAATCTGGAGAACTTGTGTCAGCATTACATAGGTTGGTGTAGTTTCTGGTAATGTGCGATTGGCACATTACTTCTTCGGTTCGAGGTAATTTCGCCGTTGTTGAAGGGGTTTGGCGTGGGGGTTGCAGCGGTGTTGAGGAGCAGAGAGGTATTGGTACGATGGGGCACGGGCGAGGTCGAGCATGGATTGGAGCATGGCGTATTGGTAGCATAGGTTGATTGGTATTCAAGTGTATGAGTATGGAATGGGATACAGGGGCATTACATGGCGAGCTTGGGCGTTAAGCGTAAGAGCTGAACTGCACTGAACTGAGCTGGATATGCATAGGACCTTGATCAGGTTTGGCGAGGAATGAATATATTCTTGCTCTGAAGTATATCATGGTCGTGCGACATGCTTGCGTACTTGCTCAATGCTTGATCTGCATGACGTACTTCGAAATAGTATGCCCAAACGTTGCTGAATATGGATACATGACATCGACAAAACATTTCTCCAATCACACATGTTTTTCAACCTCCTCCCTACACAGTGTACACAATATGAAAACTTCCCATCAGCGTCCTTTGCCTGTCTACAACTAAAACAGAAAATACGTGCCAGCAATGGCGCATGGCTTTTCTCGCTCCCACAACTAGAGTGTACCAAAAACAGGTAGGACAATTTTGCATCTTCGATATTAAACCAGGGCAAAACAACATTGGCGTCTGCGCACTTCGAATAGGCAGAAGCAGCGTGCGGAAGTCTTGTGACGGAGGCGCACGATTTAAGTGCAAAATGGAAACTTTGGACTAATTTGGTGTTAAATTTGTACTACACGATATCGGAAAGGTAGTCTTGAGACTTCACGGCATTTTGGTGTACGCGAAGTACGCGAGCGAAGGAAGATGGGATCAGTATGCTCGGCACCGAAATTCATGATGAGGAAACGTGCTATGTTCTGAAAACGTTGGAGATCTACGTCGGGGTTTGGGATGTGCTTCCCTTCCCGCCTTGGGCTCCGCTGAGGTATATAAGTCGCGCTGCGTGTCTTTGGCAATAAATCTCGTACACGACACTTCAATCCGACGGAGTCGAAAACTCGCGACAAAGGCCCGATGAGCTTGCTGGAGTCCGCATTTGTTGATGGTTGTGCCAACGTTGCATCTCTTCAGCGTTTCCAAAACAACACGTCGAACACGTCATGGAGACTCTTTCGAGTGTGGAATTTAGCATACACATATCTGTTATGTCGCTGCATTTCTTCCTGAAAGCAGCTACTGAG
>TARA_R110002003_G_scaffold9_2_pt1 | contig 22375 bp, 25 predicted proteins | sample TARA_R110002003 | Tara Oceans TARA_R110002003 (sample SAMEA4396441) | marine metagenome | biome: Westerlies Biome; feature: [SRF] surface water layer (ENVO:00010504); material: water (ENVO:00002006), including particulate matter (ENVO:01000060) such as... | depth 5 m
TGGGAAGAGAAGCTCATTCTAGAAACAGCGACATGTACTTCTACTTCGATACTCAGTCGACCTCAGACGTAAAGCCCAAGTTTGATACTGTTCACCACCCACTTGAATCGTTATTATTTGGTTACGCCGTTCAAGATGTCGTGCGTTCGCTTTAGTTGCCTGTCCTTCCTATCAAATTGAATGATTCATCCGGACACTATCCCCTGCTCTCGAGGTTCACCGTTTCCACTTGCGCCCGTCCGCTCTCATCCCACTGAGAAGTCTCTCACTCAGCTTGATATATCATTTTACCCTGCTCCATATATACGCTCATTCTCGGACTCAGCAATCAAATTTCATACATCACCTTCGCCGACGTATCCAGCACTCTCCCCACGGCCGCGGTCATAGCCCTTGAACCACCTACCTGGATAGAGTGTGATTGTGCCTGTCGTACTTGAGGCATATGTGATCTTCATCAATGAGATGGAAATGCGGCGCCGGAACGTCGCCTAAAATAAGATTGTGGACAAGAAGAACACTGCCGGTCTTAATAAGACAAAGATCACATGGGAAGGCCACCCTTTACTTGCCCGCCAATTTATGCCTGACAGTGGATATAGCGGCCTCATTTGTTGGCCAGTGGGCACTAGGATGTTCCATGTGGTTGGACGCAATAACTGATGTGTTGGGATTCTGCTTTACGGGGGTAGGAAGGTGTGGGACGATGTAGAGTCAGAGCAGCATGAGGATGTGGAATAAGAGAACGACGCAGGCTAGGAGTGTCTTCCCTTAGGACTGAGCATACAGAACCAGCGGTTTGCATTTAGCGAGAGCGAACCCTGTTTACAACTTACAAGCTTGCACTATCTTTGAGGGGGAAGTGACTAAACAGTGCTTGTATGTAGATAAACAATATGATGATCGAGCTCGATTACAAGACCCTGATGAGAGCACGGCCTGTACTTATCTCTTGTATGGCATGTGTCTGGATCTATGCGTCCTGCCAGAAATGCTATCTGACACCCACGAAGCACTCTTGGTTGGTAGAATGCCTGAGGCAGAATTCATGCATCGACCTCCACTTATTCCAAGGTCATCGACGATCATCCGGCTGCATCAAGTTTCAGATTTCTGGGAACCAGCGAGCCGTTGTTCTGGGAGTCCTTGGCATCGTTATGGCAGGCGAGACCAAGCTAGCCAGCCGCTGGGCGGGTGGTGCAAGTAGCGTCATAATGTCAATTCGATCGCGTCGTGATTGCCGCGGACACGCGTTGTTTGAGTCCACGTTGCGATGGCGGAAACCTGTTGATGGTGTTGTGGAGAGGGGTGCACCGAGTCCTGCAGCTACTGACTGGCGTGCGTCGCGTAGACACGCTCTTGGCTCTGCGATACGCTGGGGACGTCATATGAGCCGACAGCGATGCGGGCAGGGTGTCGCAGCCCTTACCAACGATCGAAGAGGCGGCAAGGGTGTGTGCCCTGATCCACGTGCATCTCGACATGCCCAGTTCTGGGAAATTTGTTGACTGCCAGGGACACTGTCTCTGGTCGTCGACTTACACCCTTCCCAGCATGCGTTGCGTCTGCTTCTCCCTACGCCATCATGTTACGAAAATTGCACAGGAAGGCGATTGAAGATAGCGAGGGAAAGCTGGAGAGAAAGAGGAGCAAGAGAGACCGGATCGTGCAATTCTTTAGTAGATCGAGGAAGCAGAAGCCACAGGATCACGATGAGGTGCCTGTACGTCCATGCTCCGCACCTTCCTCATTAACTATTCACCGCCCTGACGGATGGTATGGTATTGACAGAACTAATGCATCCTCACAGGCAAAGGACCCTCAACTCAGCGAGACGTCCCCGCAGGCACATTTGGAACAAACGCACCCTGTTGAGGGGCCCGCACACGAGAACCCCATGCCCGTCGATCCTCAGAAAGCCTCTCCACCGCTGAAATCAGAGGAAGGCCCTCTGCCTGTGGTCCCAGAGAGCACAACGCCGGTAGCTACATCGGAAACATCAGAAGCGAAGGAGTCAGAGGATGTTGCGGCCCTTAGCGAAGAACAAATACACACGCTCTTTTCTGGAGCTCCTCACTTCGGGATCATAGAGGAGCATGGTCGGCCAGCTCCAACGGCGTCGTACCCATGGAATAGCGATGGACACACGAAGGACACCACCGACTCCGTCCGCCCTCAGCAACCTGCGTTCTTGGCTGCGTCATTACGCGGACGTTTAGGACGGATTCGCCAGTCTTCCTCCGGTGACCACAAACAGTATCGTGGATATGAAACGGACGTTGTCGAAGTGCCGGACATGCTTTGTGCACATGGACTCGAGCCAGGCAGTGTAGGTTTCGCGCACTATCTCGAACTACCTATCGCGGACAGCCTCATCACTGATGTCGAGGCCTCGCAATCAAGCAAGGACTTCCTGCAAGGGACGAAAAACAAGGAGTTGATGCAATCCAAACCCGAAAGAATCGGCATACGTGCAGTAGACATGAGCTTGGTCTATGACCGCTTGATCGAGTTTCAAGATATGTACGAGGCTTTCCACGACAGTCCAGGACCAATGTCTATGCTCAACAACCAGAACGCGGGAGATCTGTACGCCAACCTGTTCAGTAAATTCCTGACACCTCCGGGATATGATGGGGATACCGACGACCCAACAGGTCTTCGAATTCAGATCGTCACGCTCATGAGGATATTGAAACTTAGAGGAATATGGTACGACTTTAGTCTGGTAGAGTGGAGGATCAGGCTAGGCCAAATACTATGGAGCGATCCGGAGCCTGTGCCGGAACATGAACCCCACCCTCTATGGACCGAGCGCGAGGTCTTGCTCTTACAGATCACACTAGCATGCGAGCTTTTGCTGAGACTGGACGCTGTCACTATTGCTGAGACAGAAGGCACGGAGAGCCAGGTGCATGTAAGCGTGCAAGAGATCAGGAGCTTCTTTAGCAGTAAGACACGAAAGCTGGATTGGGACCTTGTCCTGGCAAGACGATTTCTTGAGAATATCTTGGTCGTCAAAAGCGAGCCTGATGTCGTTGCCAAGTCGAACGGCTTCCTCTCCATACTCGGTGTTGACAAAGAGTCGACACTATCCAGACCTGATATTGTGCTGCTACCACAACACCAAGCACGTCAGATCGCCGGCTTAGTCTACTTTGCGGAAACGACACATTGGCCAAATACACAAGTGCTCATGCAGGAGCTGGTACAAAAACTCGGCTTACGCGACGGTCAATCACAAATCGAGCAACTGCCATCGCCCGACCAACTCTTTCTCGACCCAGTCACGCCGGCATCGATCAGTGTCTACGGTACGCCATTGCAAACACCACGCTCGGCGAATCATGTGCTCGATGGCTATTTTGGACATGTTGGCAAGCCTGCTCTTACCCGCGATACCTCACGGTCTCTGCGGATACCCCTTTCTCCAACCCTGTCACCCGTGCCCGACCGCCCGGGCTCATTGTTATCAAGTGTTGGTGGATGGCTTAGCCGGTCGTACTTGACTGGCTTGGTACTGCCAGGAGAGGCCCTCTCGCACTTCCTTATCTCTACACTGCTCGAGAATGACCAGACTGCCATCGCTCGTCTGGGCGATTCGGCCAATCTATACGGTGGGTTTTCCTACGCAGAAAGGACGTGGTGGAGCAAGAACTCGATCGTGGGTCGAGTGTTTGCGTGTGTTGAGGGCGCTACAGAGTGTATGGGCTGGATCTCTGTCCCAAAGTTGCCTGAAGGGCTTGCCGACGGCTGGCATTCGATTCATAGCGAACAACTCCCTTCCGAAGACCGACTGAGCGATATCACACGCTCGTCTGCTGTTACTCAGAACTCTGCGGTCATTCCCAGTGACACCTCGACGACTATCAAGTCCGCAGACCTCGTCTTACCACGGGATCATGAAACCACACCCACACGCACGGTTACTTTTGCGCAATTTGAACTCACGCCGTTGAACCCAGATCTGATGGACAGTGAAACACTCCTGGGACCACCAACGGAGAGCGATATCAATGTCCCGTCACTCACGTTTACTTCGGAAGACAAGGACTCGCAACATACATTGACTCTTGCCTACGATGTACAATTCATATCTTCTTGGCCATGCCATCCGCCCGCATCGACTCCGGCTCCCAGTATGCCGCAAATACTTAGACGGTCCCTCACAGGAACAATGTCACGATCTTCTTCTAAACGGAGCGAAAGCCTCAGATTGTCCCGAAGGAATAGCCATGGCTTTGAACCGCTCTTATCGCATCCTCCCGACTCTACAGACATTCTACCGAAACCTACCTACATGGTCGACACTGGAGACGATTCCGACGTGAATCTCGCACAGCGGCAGCCTTTGAACGTTCATCCACTTCACAACTCTTACAAATACAAGATTGCACCAGTGGAGGACATTCTCCACCCGAACTTTGTAGTTCCGTTCGACATGCATGCCCATACACCAAGGGCGCTCTCGCCTTCTTCGTCAGGACTTGATATGCGACCTGGCGAGAAGTCATCATACGATAAGAAGACCGTTCTAGTCCTCGATGCACGAGGTTCGCCTGACATGCAACTCCTCGCTCGCGCCTGGTGTGCTGAGAAGGGGTACCATGCCGTTATCGGCCGTGTGGGACGGACGTGTCTCGCCTGCTGCATTCGGGAGGCTCGAGGCTTAGGTGTCAACGTCGTTATTCGGGTGTAGGGTTGTGTCTGCACCTTCTTTGACCTTCTGTAATGATGCCCATGACCCTTACATACCTGCTCTTCTGCGTTGCGAGCTCGAATTGCTTTAGTATCTGTTCAACTTGTTCTCTGCGGGCGCGTACACGAGATACCCAGGGAATCCACAGGAGTTTATGCAATACGTTGAATTCATGTCCTTCGTATTTTGTTTCCACTCGTAGGCTTCAGTCACTCCTATTTTACATGAACAACAACTTCACTTTGGTTAAGATTGGCACAAGTACGAGCGGCTTATCATTCGTTAGGTCGCCAGCCTATCATAACATTGCACATCGGAGTGGTAAAATGCGCAGCGTCACCACTCAGCTCACCCATCGTTGTCAACGCCTTCCTCCAACCTCGCGTGTCAATGCGCCTCGCATCCTAAGAACCGAGCTGTTCTAGAAGTCTTATCACACGCTCACTTCAATCTACGCCTCAGCATGTCATTCGTGAGCGCGAGCTAAAAGAAGCATCTGAGGCGGGCCATCCTGGCTGTGCACGATGTTCGATCCACGGTGGAGCTGGCTCGGACTCCACAGCCACAAACGAGCTAGCCGCTTGTGGCAAGGGCTGTGTTGGAGGCCTCGATTGTGAGGATATTTGCTCACTCGGGTCCATCGTGATATTAAGGACCGACTTCTGTGCGACTTTCTTCGAATCTGTCACGTCAGTTGTCAATTGCTGTCGCGTTTTGGACACAATCTTACGCACTCGCCTACAAGTCAAACTTTCGAACAATCAAAGGCCCCCTCACAGCATCGGTCAAGATGAACTACGCACCCGTCTCAGACAACGAAGACTTCACGACAGATCAAAGTCGCCAAACGGACGAGTGCTCGCGCTGCATCAACCGCTGCGACTGCACTATGGCCGGTCCCTGTTGTGTGGAAAGCCTCACGGGCTGCTTCGCGGCGTTTTGGGGAGGCGTGGTTGCCATGGCAGAGTGTTGCGGGGAGTGCTGCGTGGGTTGCTGTCAGGGATGAGGAGGTGGCTCTGTAGCTGAGGAAAGTGCGGCGCTTCGGGTGGCAAAGACGAAGGAAGTGCGCTGAGGCGGATCGCGATGATCACTGGTAGCTGCGGGAAGATGGAGGCACCCTCCTGCTCGATGCATTATCGATTGGTCGACGGAGATGGTCTAGCTGCCATCACGTCTTCACGACACTATCGCCAGGCTCGGAACAGCCTACGACGCCATTGCTCAACATGTTTTATGGTGTATTCCTACATCTATAACGCCCTGACTTCAGCCAGCGATACACCATCTATCCAGACTATCTTTAAAGGTACGCGAAAGTCTACTACACTCGATGCGAGAAGTTCTAATCGCTGCGAACCTAGACTCTACCACCATTCAGACTTTAGTCCAAGCAAGCAATTGATCCGACGATAGCCCATGCCTCCCCAGTTCCGTCTCCAAGTGTTGTGCCCATCTAGCTTGTCTTCTTCGTTTTTCTTAGCCCTCCACGTTCTACTTTCGTTGACTTCCTCGCTTTCCACATCAAGCCTATCCTTGGGTAATCGCTTCCCTCTTTCTCAAAATGGACGCATCAGATCGTGGTGCGGGTCTCTCAGGGCACGCGAACACCGAAGTCGACCGAACACAGAACCAAGACTCTTTGAGCCACTATTTGGCACCAACAGTGTCGTCCCCATCTCAGGGACTTTCAGAGAACCGCTTGATTGGCGAAGCGCCGCTCTTCAACGTACGGGAGTGCCCGAAGTGCCATGAGCCCAACACCAATATCAGTGGAGCACCAAGCTACAAGTGTGAGGTCTGCGGCACAAGGTTCAAGTGGGAGGATGCCACGCCGTTCGTCACTGAGTCTCTCCACCAAGAAGAGCACAGCAACGCTCCCAGTCCTCCTACAACGGAGTCTAACACCAACGACACTCAACATGCCACCACTCCCGAGCAAAATGAGCAGAAAGCGGACGAGGTGGCCACCACTGATCACGGATCTATTGCACAAGCCTCCAATAACAGCATCCCACAAGGTGTTCCGCCATCCTATATGGCTTCGCGAGCCCAACACCATGAGAAGCAGCCGTCCATCCATGGGACACAAGGACCCCTGACACCAGCCAACTCTATTCTCCCCGAAGCCGAATTCACCGCCCAACCCGACATCGCCAAAGCCACACATGGGCAGGTCCACCAAAACAACCAAGAACGTGAGGCACACCGAAGAATCCAACCAGACATCTGGGCCAACCTCGTCTCCAACGCCGACGTCTCCGACACCACCACCCTCCGGCCCGACGACACCGTACCCAAACGCAGACGCCCCCCCATAATCCACCCCAACGACAGCTGCTCCCAGCGCGGCGACAAGATCCGCTGGAACGATCCCTACGGCTACCAACGCCCGATAGTAATGGGCCCGGTCGACCCCAACCTGCCCATGACACCCATGCTCGAAGATGCAATCGCGGCTGTCGTCGCCGGCGCAGAGGCCATGCGCGAGCGCGAGCGCAACGCCCCGAACGTCGCGGCACTTGCACGCCAGCAGGAAATCGACGCCTTCACGCCCTGGCAGCGCTTCGTGTGGCACGTGCAGCTCATGCCGTGCTGGGAGGCGCCGGGGGCGTGTTGCTACAAGTCTCCTGCGCGCGCGGAGGACGGGACGGGCCACGGACGTGCGGACGGGTGTTGCGAGCTGATGAGATTAAGGGGGTGTTGCTGTAAGATGGGACTTCAGCACTGCGGTGGCAGGGGCTGTTGCGAGGGGTGCGGATGTGTGAGGTGTTGTGGCTGGAGATGTGGGTTTTGGAATATCTGCGATGGGTGGTTTGAGACGGACGGGTGCTGTGAGGGGGGTGGATGTATGGCGTGTTGTGGGCTGAGGCATGGAGCTTGGAAGGCATTGAAGGAGGTGTTTTGTGCGCCGGAGAAGAAGACGGATGGTTTGAGGGGGCGGGAGTTGGAGGAAAGGAGTTGGAGTGAGGAAGGGACGACGTTGACGCTTTGGGCGAACAATACGACGTGCAGCTAAGTAGTCTTGTTGTTGGAGAGGTCGGCGATTCTTGGGTTATCTATGGAGTGCTGAGAATGGTATGCTTTAAATGTATCATTTGCCCTCAGAAAAATGCATCATGCGTGAACTTCAAAATTGCTTGGAACGACTAGTCATGATTGAGGTATTCAACAGAGGTGATTCGTTGATATTGTGCGACATATCAAATTCGGGCTACCAGGGTACAGCATTTGGAGAGTCATTCAACGATGGGCTATCAAACGACCCATTGGACGTAACAAAAGTGCTCTCAAGCGAACGGCCCATTTCCTGGGACGTCCACCACATGCCCATGCGCACTAGCCTCCGCCTTCCGCTCACCCACGCCTCTAAAGCTCTTGCGTCCTCTGAAGGCCCAGTCCAAGCCCGTGATCAGCGTGACTACAGCATATACCACACATACATCTACGCTCGGGAATTAGCAAAGTCCTGTAAGCTCGATGGTGTTCAGTAACTTACAGTTCATGTTGCTCGCAGCAACCGGCTTTGCATACGGAAATGAGTACATAACCAGCGTAAACAGCGTCCACATAAGCAGCACGATATTCGAAAACAGTCCAATCTTTCCTAACCAGAAAGGACCGGGCTTGATATTCGAACGACCACGGATCAGGAGGCAGATTACGGGGATGGCGTAGCTGAGGTAGAGAAGGACGATACAGGCCGTGATCATACTACGAATTGGTAAGTCCTGGAGTCGAATGATATGAGGTACAAAGTGACTCACGAGTTGAAAGCAGTCAGCGACGCCAAATACAAACACCCCATAATTGCCACAATCACGCAACTAACAAAGTGCGCATTAAGCGGCACGTCGAGACTCTTGTGCACTTTGGAGAGCCAGCGATGCGCAGGCAGGCCTCTGTCGCGCGCGAAACTCCAGCATAGTCGACTCTGCCACGTATGGCTTGCTACTAGGCACCCCAGACCGGTCGCGATGATGAGTGCTTCGAGCACAATGGCGCCGGCGCGGTGATTGAGAGCTTGGTAGAACACCTCCAGGATCGGGACAAGTGTCGCAGTAGTAAGGATGTCGGCAAAGTCTCCAACAATTGAGAAGAACATCGCCATGGAGAAAAACCAACTCGTCACGAAGCCGATGCCGACGGTGCCCATGATGGCGATGGGGATCATCTTCTCGGGGCGGTGGACTTCTTCAGCCAGATGTGTTGCGCAATCGAGACATGCGAAGGACCAGTTTGTGTTCACGAGGCCGACGATGAAGGCTATGCCGCCTTGTTGCCAGCCGGTGTTGTTGATGAAGGTTGCGAAGACAAATTTGGCGTGTTGGTGCGTTGGTGCTACCGAGGGCACAGTGATGAGGATGATCGCGAAGGAGATGAGGGACGTCCAGAGTGTTGTCTGTGCGACGAGTGGGAGTGTCTTGCCGTAACAGTTGAAGAAGAAGCAGAAGATGTTGGCCATTTGGTATGCCACGAATACATGCCATGTTTTGATCACACTGCGACAGTGTTAGTATTTGAATGGCGTGAATTATAGTTGTACTCCTGATCATCCTCGCCCATAATTGAAGGGGACTCTCACAAGTCTGGATGGCTTAGCTGGTAGCATCCTACTAGCGCGCTGCCCATTGCTAATGCTACTGAAGCACTCGTAAACATTGATCCCCACCACGCAAGCCAACCCGTTAGATAACTTGCTAAATTCGTGAAACGCTTTGGCGCCAATTCGTTTGCCCAAAAGTACTGTCCGCCAGCGTTAGGGAAAGCTGAAGCCAGCTCACTCAGACTGATGCCAACGCACGTCGATACCAGCGCAATGAGGATGATGCCGTATATGATGAGGATTGGACCTCCTGAGTTGATGCCAGTGACGAGGGCTGCTGAAATCCCAAACCAAGAGTTGGTCAGCGAGAAGCCCACACCCAGGACTGACCAGACGCTGAAGTTTCTGCTCAAGTCCTGGGTATAGCCCATCTCTGCCAGCTTCAAGGCATCGGGATCCACAGACGAGTTGTGCGCCACCTCCAGGTCCGGGGAGACGACTGGCGTGAGCTTCTTCTCTTCTCCTGTGTCCATCGTTTACGCGTCTTGTTTGGATGCGAACAGTACCAGGGGCTGGGATACAAGCGGAGAAGTGAAGTGCTGGCTCCTTCTTTCTAAGCAGTCTCCTTGCTTAAGAATTTGAACTTGGCGCGAAGCTTCAAGACGTGCCAAGTTGACATCGCGGGAACTACAGAGGCTTATCTATGTTTTGACATCGAGATGGATGGGGAAATGCTCGGACATGAATCTTGCATGGGGGTGGTCTGAGATAAGAGATAGCGAATGAGGGCCTGTCGAGGCTAAAGTCAATGACCAGATGTAAACAAAACGATGGCATATCAAGTTTCGTGATTGGCGTTATGCAGCTGTGCCTCGGCTTTGCATACGATTTGCTTTGCCTGGGCTTACGTCCGACGACTTTTGTCGTATCTTACAAGCCTCAGCCCTGACTTACTCGGTTGTCTGAGCAGGAATGCGGAGGCACTGTGCGCTACGCCCAAGAGGGGATGAACCCATGGTCCCAGAATGCCGGTATGGGCGCAAGTCGAGGCCATCGACGATAGAACGCCAATCTTCGGCATGGAGCAATTACTCACACTCACGCTCAGAAGTTCTGACAGATAGCCCACAATGAAGTCGCTATACGCGCTTACACTCCTCCTTCTCCTGAACCCAAGGGAACGACTGAGCTCAGCGTGTTTCCCGCTCAAGCGGGGAAAACTGAAAAGAGCAAATTGCTATCTGCGGGAGGAAACATGCGCATCCGCAGGCGAGGGCATCTGAGATTGGAGTATCAAGGCCGGCTATGTCCTGCGACATGATCAGGTGAAAAGGCGCGCGACATTTCTGGCTTGCGGCAGGCGGGACGTTGGGAACCAGTGAAAGCTAGCAGGCACGACGGCGTGCTTCCGACGAGGAAAGTAACCATGGAGGCGTGCAGAAGAGGGGTACGGAACGTGATGCTCGCAAGTCGCACTACAGACCTGTTGTGCCCCTGCATCAATGCAGCAACCAGCCGTTTGTGCGCCTTCGGTGCAATCAGCGGAGCGGCCCGCGGGTTCAAACTTTGCTCGACGTGAGGCCATCGAAAGTACACTGGAGTGAATGGTACGGCTTGCATGCCCGATAGCCAATCCCGTACCAGACATAATGTAAGTAGTCGTAACAAGTCTCGTCGGCATGCTGATGAAGCCAGAAACAAGTCTCCTCAAACAGATTCGCCCGTCGAATCTTCAAGATCATGACACTGTTCTTGCTCAATTGTGGCGCTGCGTGCACCTTCTCTACATCCGGGTATGCACCCCAGAGACGACAGACTGCGACCATGGGTCCAAGATAACAGGTGGCTCAAACCTCTGGTCTTTGGGTGGTACCAACCGCCGCCACGTACTACAGCATCGCCGTTTGCTGCTGTCACGCAGCGGTACACAAGATGCTCGAGTCCGCTTTAGCATGCCGACGCCGGAGACTCGAGGCATTGGAAGCAACGTAGAAGGTGAATGGTTACAATGAGAGACTCAGGCTAGCGCGCGTCGAGTCCTGACCGATGGTCTTCTGGAACCGTGTTAGTGGTCGTGACCGGTAGACATGTAGCACGCCGGATGCTCACTGCTATCCTGAGTAACATTTGATGTCTGCGTCCCAAAAGCCTTTCTGCTACCAAGGCATGGGAAGATGCCTTCCACTCGGCTCGGATCCCGAGTCGGACGTAACGTAATACATTCGGGTGTATTGAGGGAGTCCCAATCGCGGTAGGAAGATGGGTAATGGGTTATCTCATTGGATCGAGTGGTACGCTTGGTGCTGTTGCGGTCTCGGTGTCAATGCCCCACGGCGAGCAGCTGATGACGCATTGAACATGCGGTCGTTCCGTACTCGTCTCTAAGCTTTGACTTGTGGGGACTCGGAATGTCGAAGCTGGTAGGTCTGGTGTTCGAGGGTGGCGAATTCTCCAGAAGAGGAAGCGACACGTACAGAATCGGGCGAATATGCCCAGGCCTGCTAGACACATGCGGCAGTAGCGGCACACGACACATGAAGTGATTGTAAATTATTGTGTTGTATTCGTACCGATGTTGCCGGCAGCGAGAGAAGTCGAAATACACAGTACTTCGTAGAGTGACACGAAATGCTATAGATGTCGGAGAGAGGAACTGATGAAACAAGGAAAACACCGCACCACGCCGATATCCGCGTTAAGACGTACAATCGTTCGATCCGAACTCAACCGCCTGACTCCCAACATGGCATCCCATATCAAGTCGTCCTGTGCCTTCAATTGACTAACAAGCACGGATCTGTACCATACACTGATGTTGCGTCCGTAGAGCTACACCGTTATTACTTTTCACCATTAGAGGGGGGTATCGTGTCCCAGTGTTGCGCCGCCCGAAGCTTGACCTGCGTACAGATCTGCATGCATTGGATTTAGCCTAGCTTCTGGTCTTGGGGATAATGGCCACCGGGGTGGCGGGGCATACCCTGCTGCGCCATAGGATACTGGTTTGTTTGTTGCTGTTGTTGGAGGTAGCTCTGGTAGTGTAGGGCGGCTTCCGGGGTCATGTATGCTTGGGGCATGGCGTTGTTATTGGGCGGCATCCCGCGCGGCTGACCAGGCGGGACCTGGGCGTGGCTGTCATCGGGCGACTCGACCGTGTTGTCCTCGCCCACGCCGTTCGCGTCGCCGCTCGAGGGTTCGGGCGCGTTCAAACAGGCCTGGACTGGTGAGTACTGCGATGCGACACTGCAATTGCGACGCGACATACCTGGATGAGGTTCTTTCCCTCCGGCTTCGTTACCAGCGGCTGCAGCTTTGGTGTGGTAAACGTGTAGACCAAGCCCGTCTCGGAGACGACGAGAAGCAGCACTTGGGTGCCAGTCAGGACGGATAATTCGTAGGCCTGGCAGGCATTGTTAGCGAGACTGCGGCGCGGCGGTGTTTCTTATGCACGCGGGTCGAGCGCGCTGCTATAGACGGGGATGCAGCGCGATGGGGCGCGAGCCTGGACGACGCACCTTCTTCATGATACCAGCCTTGCGCTTCGAAAAGGTGATGTGCCGGCGCGACTTGTCCTGGATGAACTTGATCTCAATCTTCCTGCGCTCGCGGCCGGGCTTGTCATCGTCGTCGTCGTCGTCGTCGGCTGCTGGACGCGGGCGCTTGGTGCCGCGATTCGCATCGCCAACATTGAGGGCGCCGTTGCCGTCGTCGTGCAGCGATGGCGACGCGTTCTGGTCGTGGTCGGTGATTTCTGAGGCCATGGCGCGGAGGGTGGTCGCAGAGGGCGGTGGTGAGGGTGTTTGGGCCTAACTACTTCTGCGCAGTCGCCTGTTGTGTGGGGATGCGCTGCTCTTGCGCAGGCGTCGACTTGTCGTGATTCGAGCTGTCGCAGGGAGGGTAACTTAGTTTGGAGGGCAGGTGTAGAGCTGAAAGAGGAAAGCGCTTGGGTGTAAAGGGAAGCGACTAATAAAATGTCGGGGGCTGCGACGGTGAACCCTTTGTGCGGAAGGCGGGCAGGAATGCAAGGAAGGCTGCAGTCGCGCTCGGTCGCACAGCGCTGCCGGAAAACACACTAGGCTGCTCGGCGCGGACGGGGCAGCGAGTGGCTGGGGAGGGGAACGGCTGGCGGTCGGTACGTACCTTTGCACTCAAACGGGCGTTGCTTTTCGCGCGCCGTTGGGGTGCTCTGGAGGGTTGGGCCGCGCAGACGAGCTTGGGGGAGCTTGGCCGTGCGGATGGGGCAGCGATGGGCAGGCGGGCAACGCAGGGCACGGCAGTGAAGTGCGTGGTGCAGTTCGAGATGCTGTCTGTCTCGAGAAGGAAAGGTGAGCGAGACAAGAAAGGTCAAACGGCGCGGGACAGGTTCAAGTTATTTGCAGCTGATGGCAGCGGGCTGGAATCTGCATGGGGCGGATGCCGCTTGAGCACCCCTGGTCTCTGCTGAATCGCAGATCTCGCGCTCGCGGGCGCAGAGGGCGGGCATCAGGTCCTGGCGGGTGTTGTGAAGTCTGCGCGTCCTCTGCCATGACAGTTGACACCGTCGACAGCCTGTCGCGACCGTCAAACCCTGATGAAGCTGTCACGTCTCCATTGAGAGCAGCCTTTCCACCTTTGCAAAGGCACCGTCCATCCTCGGTCCACTGGCCCCAGCGCCGCACGAATTCCACCAATGGCGCTCCCGCGAGTGGGTCGATCCATCCATCTTGTCACGCATCAGCCAATCACCCCGTTAGCGGCTCTGAGGTCAGCAACTCGTCTGGCAGCACTTCTTCACAATCGCACGAGAAGCGGTGCAGGCGAGGACAGATGCAAACATGTCACTGGAATCACCACCGACCAGCTGCTCGACGTCATCTTGGGACTCTCAGGCAGGTGCAGTGGGCGTTCTTTCCCCGCCCATCTCGCGCCTGCCAGTCGATGCCAAGACTCAATGAATGAAGGCAGCCGCGGCCATGCACGGCTGCATACCGCCTTCCCCCTCTGGCTTCGCTTCCGGGGCCAATGCATGCCACCAACACCCTTCCTCCGAGCTGCAGGCAGACAGGGACTCAACACCACGTTGCGCTCGTGATGTTGATAGCGCGGCGCTCGCTCACTTTTTGTCCGGCGTCACTTCAGACGGTAGCAACTCGTTGCACCCGGATGCGATGTTGCTGGGTCGCCGGCAGTCGCAGCGCCAAACCATCGAACCACAATGGCTTCCCGCGACGTGATTCGCCCGCGCAAATGCTCCAACACTGCTGAAACCACCCATGCCTCGTCCTGGCCCAACTGCGACGTGACTGCGCAGACCTTTCTTAATGCTCAGTGCCCTCGTTTGCTCATGCCGTGCAGTTTCGCTCTCCCGCTGTCCTCGTGGCTCCCTTTTCGATTTCTCTTCAATTCTATTCTCCGTATCTAATATTTGCATTCGTGCATTGATCGACACAGTCTTGAGAGCACGCCGGACGGCTCTGCTGCGTTCGACTTCCATTCTTTTCCGCACTTCTACTTCTCTGTTGTGGCGGGCTACAAGCGCACAATACCGCCACCATGCCGACCAAACTGATGATGGTCTTCATAGGGATGGATTTCCTCTTTGCCGGTTGCGGAGGACTGCTGCTGGGCTTCTCGTTGATATCTGAGCAGTCGTTGCGGGACACACCGACTGTGAACAACGTCACGCAGAACGTACTGCTTGGCCAATGTCCATTAACAGGTACGACGACCTCGTAGCGATCGGAGAAGGGATTGAAGCGCTCGATATTGCGGCACTACTGTGGCGCGAGCCGTGGCACGCATCACTGGATATCACAGTACATTAAGTGGAGTACTAACAACCTGTAGCTGGCGTCGTGAACGCAATATTCGTCTTCGTCACATTCCTCCTTTCGCTTCCAGCGCTGTTTCTACCAACGAATCGAGGCTGGCTTCGCACTCAAGGCTGGCTAGTAGTCGTTTGTGCAACCTTTACGTTGGGTCTAGGCATCGCCATCTGGGTGGAAACACTGCAGACTCGCCAAAATCTCAACGTGCTCTGGGGACGTGAAAGTCCGCTTATTCAGAGTCTCCTACAACAGAAGGTGAGTAGTGTCCATCAGCACTAAGTCGGGTTTACTCCAAAGAATGGTCCAGTTGGGGATGCTAGCCGACTTTACACAATCTCGGAGGAGCCGAGTGCGGCGGTAAGCAGTCAGCTGCTGACAAAGTCTAGTTCGACTGCTGCGGCTACGTCAACTCCACCACGCCTCCATTCGTTATTGACAGCACCTGCAAGAACCCACTTGTTGCCGCGCAGAAGGGTGGCTGCATTGGAAAGTTCTCCTCGTTTGCCAACCAGTACCTGGACCAGATCTTCACTGCCGCCTTTGGCATTGTCGGCGTCGACTTCATCCTGGTCCTTTGTGTCGCTATGGTGCTGAGGTACCGGCAAGAGCAGGAGCGCTACCGCCACATTGACGAAAAGAATGGCGTGGGCGGTTTCTAGAGGACGACATCGACCCAACCACGGAGCGAGACAAAGCGGTCTGGACGACATGGGAACGAAGGACTATGCGAGTCGAACTGTATGTGGAAGATGCTATGGTGGTTGAGTAGAAGTAATGATAGAGATGTGAGATCATTGGGACACAGGAGATGATTCGAACTACCTTTCGTTTGGATTCCTATCATTCTGTATTTAGCGTTTGTCCTCGGATCAAGAAGAAAGCCCAGTCTCCATAATTGAGCTATGTGTTTTCCTGGTGCGCCGAAGTACTCTGTGGTAACGAAACCATCGCTCACGATTCGTCTTATCAATTTCTAGAAAGGGAAAACAGTGAACTCGGATAGGCCTCCCAAGACAACGCAACTCCTATCCCCAGGATCCCGCTCCCTCAACGAACCAAACTTCACCACCAAGCTTCCTCCCTCCTGCGAACTACCCGCTCGGCAAACGGCACCTGGTGAAACACCTAGTCCGGAACCCCCAAGCGTTCATCCGTAAATCGGACATTACCCTGCCCCGACATGTCACCCTCAATTTCCGCCCCGAGCCTCGCCATGCAGCACGAGTCATGTCCCCCACCTGCTTCCGCCCCGACTCTCTGCCCTCCTGCCTTTGCGCAGCGACAATCCCACCATGCAGTGTGACAGGAGCTTGGCCCCGGTCATGGCAGGATTCGCAGACCGCGTATTGCCTCTTCTAGACTGCCTTGGCGTTCTTGCTTGGTTTGCGCGTAGCGCGGGCAATATACGATCGGTACCCACATGCTAGGCTCACTTAACGCAGACTGCGTAGCATGTGAGCCGTGAGTGCACTGCTGTGGAAGCATTTCCATTCGCGAGGCCCGATGCGCTGGGTGTGTTTGGTGCAGGGTTTGTAAATGGGACGGACGGAAAGTGGTGCCGGGTGTGTGTGTGCCCCTGAGAGGGAGAGTGCGGGGAGGGCTTGGGTTTGGGTGGGTGTTAATTTGGGTCGGAAGGGATGTAATGTGGGAAGCGAGATTGGGTTGTGACGAGGCGGGAGGCAGCATAACAGAGCCTCAAGATGAAACGTGCGAATGTTGGTGATGGTGGGCTTGGATTTGCAACATGGGCTGTGATGCTCTTCGGAAGAATGAGTATAGAGGAAGCTGCTCCAACATCTCCAAGAATCCGTCTAAACATGTCTTGGCAGCATCGGATCAAACCTGCGCTCGTACTACGATGCGAGCTCCATCCTGAGCTGTGCAGCAGCAGCTTCGTCCTCAGCGTCGTCATCGTGATCAAAGATCCCGCCAGCAGGGGTTGCTTTGCGTGATTTGGCGGCCTTGCGCAAGACATCCGTGATCCTCAGCTGCTTTTCTTCATTGTCATCACCAAACACATCGTGATGTTTCTTGCCTCCGGTTCGGACAGCATGCTCAAGACGGGAGCATAGTCGCTCCACCGAGTCCTTTGCTTCCAGGATCGTGAGGTCGACTACCGCACCAGCTTCGACGATCGAGTTGCCTAGCATCTTGATATGCTGTGCAAGCGCGTCTACGACTCGGTTGAACTCCCTAACCTCAGATGATGCCGGGTACGGCGCTAGGATAGGTGATGAGTTCGCCTGGGATGGCGCAGGGCTAGTCAGAGGATGATATGGAACCAACGGCAAACCTGGACCAATCGCCACATCTAGCAGGGTCATACGGGCTGCCAGGTATCCATAGTTTGTTTTCTTGTTGATGCGGAAGTTGGGTGACGTGTCGAGGTGCGTGTGTATAAGACCTGGAAGTCGAGGGTCAGCTAAGGGGAAATCAACCGCGGTCGGATAGAGAAGCATGGATAGAGCAAGGTGTCGTTGCAGGTACGATGTCAATGGAGAACTGGCAGGCAAGGCTCGTATGAAGTTTCGTTGAAGACCAGGATCGGCAAGTCGTGAAACTATTTGGGGAAGTATGTCGCTGAGCTGTAATGTGATTAGACTTGGAGCTTCAGTGGAAGAGGAGCTTCCTACGCCCTGGGCCAGTTTCTGGTTGTCGGTGAAGTTGCAGATGATCGCTTCTATGGCAACCTGGACTTCTCGGAGTAGATCCATATCTGCCATGACCCGGTTATCAAAGCTAACATGGCAGAGAAGATAGAATGCATGACTTCGTGCTTTAGTCCGGAGCCTGGAGGCGTTAGTCATTGCCGAGGGTCATAAGATTGAGACTCACCAAGGTGCTGCTCTTTGCATTAATCTTGCAACAGACTTCAGCGATCGTGGCAAAGGAGTTACACTCTCTGCACGACTACCAGATTGAGGAGTAAGCTGAGTATCGGAGCCTAGGCCGTCTATATCAGCTCCTATCGTTCTGAAAATGCCATCTAGTCGGTTGCGGTTGAGTAGCGTGTGCAGGTAGTCATGGTGGGCCTGGGCTGGGTCAGACAGAAGATGCAGCGTCGTCCAACGGAGACCTTACCTCCAGAATCTCGAGATATCTCGACTCTAGTGCTCCACTGTCCCCATAACACACTACTCGCTTAGCTGAAGTAACCATGGAAATGCCAAAACACTCGTACTTTGATCGAGCATCCAGGAAGCTATTTCCTCGGGAAGCTCTTGTATGCGGAACACCTGATGAGCGAAGCCGGTCAGAAAAGCCTGGTCACGGGTAGATGCATCTAACAGATGTCAGCGTGGGCACATTTCCTAGACTAGGTTACTAGCCTCGAAAGCTGGAGGTCCAGCGATGCTCCGGCAGCGTGTGTAGAGGGAACCGTGGGCAGGCAGCAATGGAATCCGATGTGGCGCGGAAGAAATGGTAGACCTTCTCTACCTGTGTGGCATTTGTCCTCTGCATAGCGAGAAAAAGACGATGTGCTTTGTCAGGATCATCGTCGTCCTCGATGGCTTTTCCAAGCGCATCTTCATCGAACGTAAACTCGGTCCAAGGGGCTTCCTCCACAACCTTGTCGAAATCAGCTTTGTGTTCGATGATGCGCTGCTCGAGCTCCCTGTTCTTCTGGGCGGTTTCAAGGACCTGGTCGAAGGGTCGCTTCTTGCTCTCTCGTTTCCGCTCGGGCTTACGCAGACCATCGTCGTCAGTCTCTGTTGTACGCTTCGAGCGCGTAGGTGGTGTGACTGTCTTGAGACTGGTGGTAGGCTGACCCCAATCTAGATCCGGCAGCGAGTCGGTATCGGAGTCCGAATTCAGTACCACCTGCTCGCCCTTGGAGACGATGCGCTTGCTTGCGCCAGAATTTGCCGAGGTCTGAGACGTTGGTAGAGGCTGCGCATCGGCGTCGGTAGCACAGAAGGAAGCAGGCCCAGGCGGCGGGATAGAGGTGTTTGGGACGGTCGGCGCAGCGGGAGTGTTGATTGTCAGGGGGGTGGAGTCGTGCTGCACGCTGGAGGAGCTCGCAAGACTCAATGGCGATGCGCGTGCGCTGGTTGCACATTGTGCTGGTCGTACTGTTGGCTTGGACTGCCCGTGGGAGGGCTGGACGGCGCGGGTACCTTGCAGCTGTGGAGTGCCCCGTGGGCGTTCCCGCGGGGTCTGGGAGACGGGCGAGAAGAAGTCTCCTATGCTCTTCTTCTGCGGCTTCATGGCCGTCGGACGTGGGAATAGGAGATAGCGGGGTCGGTGTTGATGCTTGGCGCGTTGCTGGAAGCTTTGGAAGGCCAGACGCGGTTTTGCCCACGCGCTGTCGCGGTGTCACCTGGGCGGGAGCTGCCCGCTAAGAAACGCCATTGATGCAGGTTGGTCTCTCGCCATGCAGCGGAGTCCTGGCCATCCGCTTCCGAAATACGTGCAGTACTGTCTGTGACACGTTTGTATGTACATGCATTCACGATGCATCATAATGTATCATATTGGCACACGAGCATCTGATATCGCGAGAGTGGCCGGGGAGACGACGGCGTCTCATGTGTTTCGCATCATCTGCGCTCCGTACTCTGCAACGACGTCTCAGCATGCGAGCTCCCTTCCCGCTCGCAAGGCACACAAGCTGCCTGAGGCTCAGCATGTTCAGGACCAAAATCTTGAAGCTGTTCTGTTGGTGCTTCGAGTATCCCAAAGCGTAGACGAGACGTGCTTGCATGCATCCGCCCAGACGTTGAGTGCGGGAATATTATTATAAACTTCTGCGCAATTCTTTCCACGCAAGGACAACGATGGGCGCCCTGCTTAGAAGTGCTGCTGACTGCGCCGCAAAGGGTCGTAGCAATGCACCCCATGGTAGCGGCGCAGTGTTATTTGCTGACAGGGCTGGATCTGACCAGGCTGTGAGAAGTGTGGTAGTCCCCGGCGCTGACTCTGAGCCTCGCTCCACGGTTAGCAGCATCGCTGACAGGACAGCGCTGTTTATGAATGACGGCTACAACAGCGACGTGGCCTTGAACAGAATTTGCGCTCTGGCCGGCACGCGGAAACGAGCTTCTTCCACCTTTTCGCACGTCCGTCGACGAGCGGACCATCCGGGCTCTAGTATCAGCGGGCCCTAGCGTCGCGTCTAAGGCAAACGCCGTGGGCGTCCGGCCGAAGTTGTACGGGGGACGTGTGTAAGCATCTTGCACCGTTGGAAACGGGACGAAAGCATCAGTATCGAGAAGCCCGCCAGAAGGGCCCACCGCCACTTCCTTCGCCGCCTGCTGCCGCGCTGATTGACACGTCTCTCACTTTGCGACTGCTCATTGTCCCTGTGCAGCGCTTCGTACAATCTCACACGCTGCGCCCCGTTTTTGGTGTAGTAGTATCCAAGCATCGCGCTCGCTGCCGGGGTTCCTTAATATCCGTCGCAGCTGATTAGTTTACGACGCCCATCTGGCTTCTCCCCTTCACCACCACAACATCGCCCACCACCGGCCGTCCGCGAGCAGCTCCCCCCGCGCATCCGTGTCTGCTGTTCCCGGCGAATTGGCTCTGCCTGCAGCGTAGAGGCCTTCCCGGCTGAGGCCGGCCGCTCTTGGAGCTCCGCAGCACCCACGACCGCCGCCATCACCCCGGCCAACATGTCGCTGCAGCCCCCAAACGACGAGTTGATGCCCATAGAGCAGGTCGAGACGTCGCACCCCCAGAAGCGCATACGATGGGCGACGCACCGCGCGACGGGCATAAAAGCGCAGAACAAGCGGGAGAGCCTCAAGGCCAGGTTGCACCGCAGGATCGGCTCGGGCGAGAAGCGAGACTCGATAGGCAAAGAAGGAGGCTCACCAGAGGACCATTCGCCAGACACCTCGGATGCGGGTAGTGACGAGCCTGACAACGGCCGGAGGGTCTACTTCAACGTGCCCCTAGCGCAGACCGAGCGCGACGAGGAAGGCCACCCAACCGCACAGTACGCGCGCAACAAGATAAGGACCGCCAAATACACGCCTCTCAGCTTCGTCCCGAAGAACCTGTGGTTCCAATTCCACAACATCGCGAACGTTTACTTTTTATTCATAATTATTCTAGGTGTATGTCATGACTCGCTATGGTCGCCCTAACAGTGCTGACAATGTACTCTGTAGATTTTCTCCATTTTCGGAGCGTCCAATCCCGCACTCAACGCCGTTCCTCTTATCGTCATTCTTGTCGTGACCGCAATCAAGGACGCTATAGAAGACTGGCGGAGAACTGTGCTAGACAACGAACTGAACAATGCCCCGGTCCACAGGCTCGTCGACTTCAACAACGTAAACACTGCCGAGAACACTGTGTCGCTATGGCGCCGGATCAAGAAGGCGAGCACGAGAAGCATCGTTTCCACATGGCGGGCCATCAAGCGAACCACGAGCAAGAAGGGCAAGAATGCAAAGGGCAAAGAAGAGCGGGGCGGAGACGGCTCAAGACCCTCCATCGACACGCGACGAGCATCTGTTGCGTCGCGCCGGGAATCCTACTTCAGCGCAGAGACGGGCATCCAGATGACACCAGTTCCCTCTCCGCTCCCCGGCCAGTCACCGAGCCATTCTCCACCGCTGACGAGTGGACCTGGTGAGAATGACAAGATTCGAGGCGCAGACACAAAGGGCACCGTTCACAAGAAGTTCTGGGGAAGCGTGATGAACCCCTACAAAACTGCTCCGGAGAAGGCACGTTTCAAGAAAGATGCATGGAAAAGCGTTCAGGTTGGCGACTTTGTTCGTCTTTACAATGACGAGGAAATCCCCGCGGATGTCGTCGTCTTGTCAACCTCTTCTGACGATGGTGCATGCTATGTCGAAACCAAGAATCTGGACGGTGAAACGAACCTGAAAGTTCGCAATGCCTTGCATTGTACCCGCGAGGTCCGACATGCACGCCATTGCGAACGCGCAGAATTTGTAATTGAAAGCGAAGGACCACATTCAAATCTGTATGCCTACAGCGCGGCCATCCGATGGCAGCAGCATAACCCAAAGGACCCAGAGGCACCCACCTACGAGATGGTGGAACCCGTCTCGATTAACAATCTACTTCTACGTGGATGCCAGTTGCGCAACACCGAATGGGTCCTAGGTGTTGTCGTATTCACCGGAGAGGAAACCAAGATTATGATCAACTCAGGTATCACGCCTAGCAAGCGTGCCAGGATCACCAAGGAACTCAACTGGAACGTCATCTACAACTTCGTCGTCCTTTTCTTCTTGTGTTTGATCTCTGGAATCGTTCTTGGAGTTACCTGGGCCCGGGATGACACGTCGCACTCCATCTTCGAATTTGGTTCCTACGGCGGCGCTCCTGCGACGGACGGTGTGA
>TARA_R110002003_G_scaffold53_4_pt1 | contig 22372 bp, 14 predicted proteins | sample TARA_R110002003 | Tara Oceans TARA_R110002003 (sample SAMEA4396441) | marine metagenome | biome: Westerlies Biome; feature: [SRF] surface water layer (ENVO:00010504); material: water (ENVO:00002006), including particulate matter (ENVO:01000060) such as... | depth 5 m
CAGGCCAAGAAGTTGAGCCATGCGCCAAAAATGTTTCGATAATAGTTACGGAAACGGAAAACGCTAACGCACATGCCGTACCTCACAGCCGCTCGCAACCCAGGGCGATTGAGTACGTGGTCGACGAGCCGCGGCGCAGCACGCATCGAGCACGGAGCGTGAGTCGGCGGCGCGTGAGCGAGGCCGAGGCGCGGAGTCCGCGGGGGAGTTATGTGGATGAGCGGACGAGGCGGAGTGTGAGTCGGGTGAGGTATTGAGCGCTTAGGCACGCTTGGCTTGGGATCGGAGAGGGAAAAGGGTGGTTGAATAGGGGAAGGAACATAGACGACATACGAAATCCGAATCCGAATACCCATCTATCACTCCATGTTATCATCTTGGATAGATTCCGCAACCTCACTCCTCCCAATCCATTCCATTCCCCTTCTCCTTTTCCTTTTCCTTGTTGTACACATGCCCTCCCTGCATCCTCTCCATGCTCGTCAAAATTCTAGAGAATAAACACGCCAGGAACGGGCACGGCACTGTCTATCTCTATCTCCCTCTCCCACTCCGTCGTCAATCTAGAGGGTATGTATTCAGCAACACCCCTCACATCCACACCCTTGCATAATTACCCCAACCCGGGCGGGGGAGCTGTGGGGTGACATACGGACGCATAGCATGGCATGGGCATGGCATGCAGGAAGATTAATGACACCATTCACCGCGACGATCAAACCCAACCTGACAAATCCGTCTCCGTCCTCAGACAAGTGCGGGAGCGTTTTGGGTGGAGTGGCATGGGCCGTGATTTCCGCGCGCAGCTTGGCGGGCAGGCGGAGGAGGAAGAGCTGTGCACATGGGAGATGGATGTATATGGTTCTTTGAGAGGGGTGTTTTGACGGACGAAGTGGTACAGATCTAGCATTGTGATTGCTTTGGTTTGGTTTGGATTGCTTTGCTTTGATGCATGTCTGTTTGTTTGCGAGAGTGAAGCGAAAGCGAATGGGGTATTCTAATCTACTATACCAAACAAGCTAGACGCGATAGATGCGAATCGTATATGCCACAATCCCTTCCCCTCTCATACAATGCGGTGCTCCTAAATGTGCCTCGGAAGCCTTCCGACCAGCATTCATATTCATCAACGCCGTGGTGGTGTCATTAGCGTGCGTCTTTGTGCGCACAGCAACGTGCGCATCTCATCGTCGAGTCGTCTCGCGGCTTGTGCGCGTCGCAGCAGCAGCTTGCGCGAGTTGTCTTAGTTCTTCGTGTCAAAAGTCAAGCGCGTGCCGACTTTGGTTGTCAACGTCACCTGCGGCCGGCTGGGTTGAAGGAAGGATACGGTCCGTCGGTTGTGCTACCCCAGTTGCCCACGCTGCTGGTGCGCCTGCCGCGGGTAGCCTGGCGCGTCACACTTGCGCGCACCTCGCGACGGCCGGCGACGTTGCCGAAGCCCAAGACTTCTGGACGGTCGAGGTCGAACGGGTCGGATTGACGGACTGTTCGGCCCGTGGGGATCGCTGGAGTGAAGAGGTTGGTGCCTGGTCGGCTAGGGCCTGGTTCGCCGAACCTGAGCAGGTCCGAGTCACGGGACGCTCCTGTTGATGTTGCGTCGAAGGTCGGGAATGCCATTGACGATCTTCGCTTTTGGTTCGGCAGAAGCGCTTGAGTGGGTGGAGGGGGTCCTGATGGGACACCGCTGGTATTTGGAGGCCCAGGGAAGATGAACGATGGAGGATGGGAACTCAACGCGGATGCTGAGCTTTGTGTGCGTTTGTGTCCCTGGATTGGAAGCGACACCCCTGACCCATTTGGCCCAATGACGGGATCGTCGAACGGGGAGGCAAATGGATCTCTTAACAAGCCGGCGGATGTGGCTGCGGGCTGTGGTGTGACAGGTCCGCGCGGCGAGGCGGCATCAGGGTTGGACAAGTGCAAGATCCTGGGAGGTTCTGGGTCCGCAAACGGGTTGAAGCCGGCGTCTCTCTCTTCTAGGATACCAGCAAAGGTCAACTGTGAAGACACGCTGCCGTTCTTCTTGCGCAACACGTTTCTTTCGCTTTTCCGGCTTGACGAGCGTCTCATAGGAGGTTCACCCGCAAGGAAGCCCTGCGGTTCGCTCATCGACCGAGTGCGACCACTAGTGTTGGTCGAGTAGATAGAACTGACGCTATCGTTCTGGCTGTGCCGTCGGTATGGATTCCTAGCCGGACCTTTCTTCATCCCTTTCACCTTTGCGAACATGACACTCACGCCTGCTGGAATCGCCTTGACCTTCTCTACAAAGCGAGGGCCCTCCACCTTCTTCTCAATCCATCGAGGCGCTCTCGATTTTCGCTTCCGTAGACAGAAAAACAGCAATGCACATATGAGCGCCAGCCCGGCCACGCCGCCGAGGACTCCTCCTACTATGCTTCCAATATTTGCATCGCCCGTGCTGGGTATTGTGAGTCCTCCTTCGCCGTCAGGATCGCCTTGATCCGGCGCAATGATGCCCGCAGCCGCGTCTCCAGTTGGCAGTGAAGCTCCTGGAGAAGTCGTTGGCTGTGGCAGAGCGGCAACAGGCGTGTTCACTGATGTCGGGTCTGAGGGTGTGTTAATCTGACTTGGCTGGTCCGGATCTGATGCGACCGATGTTGGTAGGATCGCCGATTGTATCGCTCCTGAAGCTGTGAAACTCGGGGCCCGACGTGAGGATTGGTTCGAAAGCGGAGGCGGAACAGCTGTAGGTATCGAGTCAGAGCTTGTTGTCGCTGGGACCGTAGAAGAAGCGCTAGTAGCCACAACGGCCTGCGAAGGTATCACCACTGGCTCGGCAGCTGCCACTGGCCCCTTTGGCCCAGCCAGTGCTGGCTCGGATGGCTCAATGATTGCGAGCGCAAGTGGGGTCGTCGTCGATGACGGAATAGGAATAGCACTTATCGTACCTATTGCCGAAGAAACTGCTGCTTGGGTCGTCGTTGGCGCAGCGGCTGGCTGTTCTGCTTGCGTCGTCGAAGAAGAGGCTGCGGCTGGTGGAGGCGGAGGTGGTGCTTCCACAGAACTTGTCTGTATCTGCGGTGCCTGTTCTACGGCTGGAGAGGTAGTGACTTCAGTAGGAGCAACAACCGCTGGCTCTGGTGTTGTAAAGATGGAAGTGGCCGCAGTTCGGGCCCGGGAGCGAGTGCATCGTCTCCCGTTCACCGTCGTAATCGACTCTTGCGGAGATGCCATGCAGGCAACAGGCTCATGAAAGAAACGCCGGCAAGGGCTCAACAGAAGAGACGGGGAAAGAGAAATGCAAGCGCCGCGGGCGCTTTGAGCATATTAACCTGGGAAATTGAAGTTTCTCGCGACTTGATGCTGTACACTGGAATCACAAAGGAAGATGTTAGTCGGCGTTCGAAGAGGAACCGGATGGTTGTCAACCGTTGGCATAAGGTGGTGCGCTTGGGCGCGTCTGAAACGCGGGCGGCTTCAGGTGCCGCTTCGAGCGGCGACTACACACACCTGAAGCGCGATAGGCCTCGCACCTCTGCGCAGTGCCGCCATCGTCGTCTCAGCCGAGAGAATTGACGTTGGGCGGGCCATGCTGAGCGGCTTGCTCGTTGAGGGCTTTGAGTGTGCGGAGGGTGGGAGAGGGAGCGTCGAGGTTAAGCGACGATGGTCGAAGCAGCGCTGGCTTCGCTGCACGTGACTCGGCCTCCTGGAGAACGTCAACGGTCCGATCCTGGGCGGAGGAGACTCGTCTGGACACCGTCGCAGTCTGAGCACTTTTGTCGCTGCGCTGTATGCTATCCAGGGCTCATTCTAGTTGCATCGCCCAGTCTTCACTGTGTCGCATAAGTCATGGGAGGCTCCTCATTGTCTCGGCGGCCAAGCTGAACAGGTGCGGAGCATGACAGCTGTCAGCGACCTTGGATTCGAGATCTTGCAGTCTCCATTGTTATGCAAACCAGGACAGCGGTGATCTTGTGCTGTGCGATAGTGCAAAGATGGGGGGCATTTCGAGATGCATGCGCACTCGGACAGGCATGGGCCGAACGCGCTTCCCAAGGGATTTGCCGCCGTGCAAGCAGCACGTCCACGACATCGCTCGTCACTCAAACATCAACAACACTGCGACAAATGATAACGAAAGAGCGCTTACACACGTGCGAACATGTTCAGCTTCAGCGGTATGTCTCAGTCGCGCATTGTCCGTCCCCACGAACGCATCACGTCATCTCTCCAGCACCTCGTTCCATTGTACTAGTAGGTAGCCGCGCCGCTATCGACGTCGCAGTCGCCGTCTCAAGACAAATCAGAAGAATGCTTCCTAGCCCCTCCAGGCTGCCCAAGCGGTGTATCTGCCCCCTCTGCCTCTTGAGTTGCATGGTTGGTGCAATAGGTCTCTCTTCGTTCCACACACCAGACATGTTTCGTCGGAGGTTGAGCATGCACGTGCAATACCACTGCTGATATAATCACGCCCCTCAGGTAACCTGCTTGCAGGGCAACATGACTTGAAGAAGAAAAGGCCGCCTCCTTCGAAACCAATCCCGATTACGTTCCCATCTCTCAAGCCGCCTGAGCCTTCCACTTCATGTCCTCCAAGTTCATGGACCGCAGGCGGGAACACAGGGGTGACGGCACATATGTTGCGTCTAAAGAAGCCATCAGATGTCACCGCGGAGACCCTAGCCCTTCTCAATGTCACGTTCGAAACAGAATGCGAATTCGAAACGTTGCTGTCGTCCTTGTCAAACGACGCACAATCGCATCTGCCACCGCAGGACTGGTTCAAATCGCCCGAACACATAGATCTCTTGATGTCGTCAGGGTCTAATGTTACACTGCTGAGCAATGGTAGGCGAAAGCCAGATCACAATGAGTTCTTCGTCCGTGCACGAGAACTGTTCTTCAACAACGACGATGCTTTCTCGACCCTCACTCGCAAAGGCAACAGAGGCCAAGCACCACTGCGGTTAGCCCACTTCCGAAAGTTCTGGGAAGGACTCGATAACATGGCTTACTACTGGGACAACTCATTAGACGACTATGGACCACCAATCCCGGAAGGTAACAATAAAAGTGGTGAAGTGCCATCGGTTTCCTCCTCGCTCGCTGTGGAGTCCAGTAGCCAAACCGCACAGAAAGGAGAAGGGACCGATCGCGCTCTCGCGAATCCAGCTGATCTCGGGAGTCGTAGCGAGGAAGAGCCTCGGAAGAAAGCAAAAGTAGAAGCGGTGGGTTCCACAGTAGACCCTCAGTCTGGTAACTCAAATGGGTTTTCGAACGGTACGCCTGCCAGTCACGCAGCCATGGTTCATCCGAGTCGAATCCTGCCTGCCAGGAGCGCCCCTTCCAGGATGCCGTGGACTACTAACATCGAGCCGCAAAGAAAGCCCAACGACCTATCGCAGGGATCGTACCGTGGATACCGAATTGGTAATGGTGCCGAAATGCCCGATCAGTACCGCATCGATTGCGTTCGTGCCTTCCTAGAACCCATAGCATGGGCATTTGGTGTAACTCTGTCGCAACATCGGCGACCGCCCGTGCTAACCCTTGAGAACGTGCGCTTTCCTGTGCGTATGAGCTCAGCAGCTTGGAGAGGACCTCAAGATAGGGCAAAAGCACGACAAGGATGGATGGAAGGTCCCGTACTGGGCATGCAGTGCAGGTCTGATGTGAACTTTGGCGCGACAGGTAATCTGCATAGCGAGTCTGTGCTTGACACAGTGCGCGAGCTTGGTGGGTTGCTTCTACTAGCGCAGGAGAGGGCGAGAGAAGGGAAGACCGAAAAAAGAGGTGGCGATGGAAAGTGGTGGACCACGAAAGAACGATGGGGCGGCGGGCCAGGAGGCGAGGTTGGCGATGCACAAGGAGCTAGCGATGCACCGGTGAATGATACAATCACTGCACCACAAGAGAAGCTTGTCCAGCGCAACCCTGATGGCTCCAAGGTCCGCCGACGACCTACCCCTGCGGAGCTCTGGAAGACCCTCCGGCCTGGACATCCTCAGTGGGATCCCAAAGTGGTGTTTCAAGCGATTGGTAAAAACTGTAGCCAGCCCTGGGACGACGTACGTTTCCGTATTCATGAAGGTGTCAGGCCTGAATCATTGACCCATTTCAGGTCTTTATGGTTTCGTCATTGAACCATCACATCAGTGTATTGTGCTTGCACGTCCATCCACTCTACCTACGATACCTCACCGAAGGGGTCCTACCCGAAGAGACACCATCCGAATCAGATTGGTGCTCCCCAAAGCTGCGAAGGACACGGTGGTATGATCTCTTCAACGTCGACGACCGTACTGAAGCTATGCGGGGCATCTGGGGTATCTTGTCTTACCTGATGCGCAAAGAAGATTAGCACGACCGAGACACCAAATGTGTATGCACAACTCGGACGCTCGGCAACAGTGCTCTTAACTATCACGGTGCTATAAGTCCACAACCTGTCTGGATCAGCCCCTCGTGGCGGCTTGACTCGTTCCGGATATCGGTCTGCATTCTTGTGATCGCTGAAATAGATATAATGCAACCGACCTATGCCTAAAATTGGTTTTACAGCAACACATTTATGCCCATAATTGGCATGGCAAAGCCAAACCCTCCTCAGCCCTGAGACCCAGTAATATCAATATGAAGAGAATGCTGATGATACTGCAGAATAGTATCCGACTCGGAACGCAACCAGGACACTACAACGATAAGTCGCCGCCGAAATGGCCCAGCCTACTACTGGCTGCCTCGAGCTACGAAATATGTAGGGCGAGCACGTAAATACTCGTCATTACAGTCAAGCAGCACCAATCGGGACGACGCGGTTCGAAAGCCATATTAGAGTGACCCGAAGGGTTCAGATTCTTTGGCGCTTTTCCTAATGTCTCCGAAGCACGTGGTACAGCAGTCTAAAGGAAGCTTGCGCTCCCTAAGCTTCCAGAAAAGACTCGTCACACGCACACGAGATATTGTGCGACTTACAATCGCTTCCCTCAAATCATGCGTGTTAGTCAAACCATTGCGATATTGTGGCGTCCAGTCGGTTGCGATTAGCAACTGTCGGTTAATCAATCAAACCCGCAAACCTTCTAGTCCATGAAGCACAACTATTCATCTAAAATTCTTCCGTGTTGCCGTTGGAACGTTCTACATCCGCTTGTCCAATCCCGCACCCTACTAGTTCAACTACTAAGATCGAAGGCATCGGAAACACAGACTTGTCGAGCTTGGTGCAGGGCTCCGCCCCTTTGCTGCGCTACTGTGGCGTCAGCACACGCTCCGTGATCAAGAGGCGCCTAATGCAAGCGCGTGAGGCGTCTGTCAGTGCGGGCTTGCAGTTCGACATCGTCAGGCGTTATTTGGGGCCAAAATGGGTGACGCAAGGCCCCAACCCTTCACCCGAGTCTAGTACCAACACTGCACTGAATCATAACACAGCTGTCATTTGGTTCATGTCACGCAAACGAAGGCTCTCCCAATGAGGAAGTAGTTAACACTCCATCAGGTGCTTTAAACAAGAAATCACGCGCTTACCACCACGAGCTGTTACAAGCCCGACTACACACGTCCTCGAGGTTGTGTGGCTGTACCACGGAAGTTGAACGTCAAGTAATCCATCAACGGCGATTGCAGTAGCATAACCCAACGGCATGCAGCGACCTGGTGCTCGGAGCGTCCGCAGCATGACACAATCTCTCATCTGGGCAATTTCGAGTCTGCATCCGCAAACCGGGTTCGCAAAGTAGGCATGAAGTACCTATGTACCTACACACCTGGTCCGCGTCAGATGTCAAGAACGGGAACCGGCAGTATACATTATCCTTACCGACACGCATACCACTGTGATGATAACATTAAATTCCAACGGCACCTGCAACTTTCTCTGTGCAAGAGAGGCTCCCAAAAGTTCTCCTCTGAAGCTACTCGGCACTTCACATGCACATCACACTATCTCGCCGACGGCGAGAAGTAACTGGTTGATTGCAAGAAGACGCCTTCGCCTCCCAGAGTAACCGTGGCTTGAGAGCCTACGACGATGGTATGCAGAGCGGTCAGCAGCCAGATGCATCCCTTCGGCAATCTTGTTGGAAGCCTTGCATCTGGCGCCGGGCGTATATAAGCTGATTGAGTATGCGCGAGTGTTGGTGGAAAGACACGCAACTTCTCTGCGTACCATAGCCACCCTATCCCGCGCCGCGACTGCAGAGTGCCTTACATCTTCTTCGCATACACGGTCGAGAGTCTCAGATCCAGCCCCGCCCCGCTTCCATCACACCGCGAGGAGAGCACAGGGTGTGTAACCTCGCCTCACCCCTCCTACGGATCACATATATCAGGTGTGACGGTTTGCTACCGGCCTAGCAAGCAAGCAACGCACTGCTCCGACCAAGATACATCATCACCTCTTCCCCGCCCCGCCCCACTCCCCTCCCATCACCAAAATCCCATCCCCATCACAAACCATGCTCCCAACCCACCCCATCCTCCTCCTAACCTTCTCCCTCGTCCTCCCCCTCCTCACCACCGCCCAACAAAAATCCCGCACCATCAACCCCACCCTCAACGCCGCCCTCAAGTCCTCCGCCACAAACTTCGACCGCCATGCCCTCCTCCCCGCCGACTCAGACTGGTACTACGACTTCGACATGCACCCCAACTTCAACGCGCCAACCGGCGCCGTCATCACCGCCGACGCGGCCACCATGCCGTCCCTGACCGGTCTGGGCATCAGCATCGCCATCCTCAAGCTCGCGCCGTGCGGCATGTTGCCGCCGCATTTCCACCCGCGCGCCACGAACCTCGTCACGGCCATCACGGGCAACACGACGAGTTGGATGATTGGCGAGAACGGGGTACGGACGGTCAGCGTGGACTTGACGCCGTATCGCATGACTGTGTTTCCCGTGGGGAGTTTGCACGTGATGCAGAACAACGGTACGTTACTCATCTACCTTCATGTTCTCCCCGTGGCCCGGGGTCGTGAATTATACTGTGTGTAGTTGATGTTGTGCGTGCTAACACGAGGGTAGATTGCGAGCCCGCCGTGCTTGTCAGCGCGCTGAGCAGCGATGATAGCGGCACGCTGAATATCCTACCGTCGCTGTGGACCGTTCCGCAGGACATTATCCAGGCGGGCTTTGGCAATGCGGGGATCAACACGCAGGACTTGGGGAAGGATATCCCGCTGGTAGGCACGGGGGCCATCATTGGCAGCGACGCGTGCAAGAAGAGATGTGGTATCAAACATGGCAAAGAGTAGGGATATCCTGGGGATAGACTTGGACTGGTGGTGGCAGTGAAAGATGTTAGCGCGGAGGTTGTTGCTATTGCTGTTGTGTTGTGTTGGTTTGCCTAATATTGGTATGTGACTTTAAATGCGTTCGCTTGGTGGCTTTTGCGCGACGTGCGGTGCTTTGATGGCGTTCGTTCATGGATGTGGGTCTTGTGGATACATGATATGACGATGTATGAGTAGATTTAAATTGATAAAAGTCTTGGTTGCGACACTCGCAATCCGTTGTGGTGTGTTGTTGAGTCGTCAGACGCACCGGTGCCCCGCATATGTGGGGCATGAGAAAGGCGTTGTCCACCGAGCGGAGCGTCGAGGATCATGGTGTCGGTGAACTCATCGATCTCGGATCTGACTACAGGAGGCAGCAAGCCTCGTGTGCACTTGATACGCAGCCCACGACAAAGGGAGCGAGAATGAGAACTTGGGTGTCTGTAGTCAAAGGGTTTTGAAGCTTAAGCGCTCGGCAACCGGGTCTATATAAAACAGTCAGCCCTACATGAACTAGTCTGCCAATGGTGGGCGGAGTTTTACGCCCCCACAGGATGACTTACATATTCCCCGTGTGCGTGTTATCGTGGCAGTCCTTAGCGATGTAAGATGACGTCGGTCCAAGACACGGATTCACATGCCTGAAACGTCCGGTCGGTTGTCTCTCCACTGTCGCTGCCATGTGCTGCGCGACACTGCAAGGCAGCCCAAGTGCGACTCGTTCATGAGGCGTTTTTCCGGTTGTAGTCGTACCCAGCGATGTTAATAATATTCCATCAAGGCTTCTTCGACAAGTTCACGTTGGAGAAGACCAGGTCAGGTCCTTCACCAGCGAGCTTTCCACTCATCATCGCAATCACTTCATCAGACCAACGGAATGCATCCACCATCTGATAGTCTAGGAGAGAGTTCATACCCTTGATGATCCACTCCTGTACGTCGGGCTTGCAGTATTCGTATGCAACCACGAAGCTGAGGCCGGTATGTAGGGCGCCAATTGGCTTACTTGCCCAAGCATCTTCCCAAGTCTTACATATCTCGAAAGCGACAGATCGGTTCTCAGATTGCAAGTCGTAAATGGTAGGGTCGAAAGGCGGTAGCAGTCGCATCATGACTTTGTTCGTGAGGATGAGCATCGACCAGAAGCAGCTATAACCAGTCATATCGCGCCAACTTGTGAAGTGGTAGCTAGTGGGCACGGGGGTGCTCTCTTCTATGGAGGGCAACTCGATGGCTGTAGCGCCATTAGAAAGCTTGGCGTTCAGATGGACACCAAGCTTATAGAGCGAATCTTTGAGGTTTTGCACTTTGACTAAAAGTGCTACTCGTGCTGGTGCGGTGTGACAAGCTGCCGCGCTTGGTGGAAATGGAGGTTCCACTGGTTCGAGATCGTTCAAGAACTCGAGGCTATCGAAGCTGTCGGGCGAGAAGTCGAGGGAAGGGCATGTTTCGGAAAGTGTTTCGGGGATCGTTTCGGAGACGTTGAGATCAACATTGACGTTGGGGTCGAACGTCAAGTCGTACGTGAGGATGTTGTTGACTGGCCGGAAGGCGTATTGAGAGTTCAGATCTTTGAGGTCTTTCAGAATGCCTGGCAGCTCCGCCATGCTCTGAATTAGATCTGTATGTAGGCAGTCGTCGAAGCTGAGACCCGTCTTATCGAATGCGATGTCTCGCCACTCAGGCGATGCAAGAAAACATGGTTTGCGTTCGTATATGGATGTTACAATCTACGAGTATTCGTCAGCACTATAGTCCCAAAGACGTTCTTTCCTTACGGCGTCGAGCGGTTGAGTTGACTTCAACATGTCGTGTACTGGCTACAACGCGGAAGGCCTTCACTACTCACAATGCCGCCTCTATTGAATCGTAGTATTTCCTTGGCAAACGAATCTCGATATTTCTCTGGGCCTTGGAGTTCCATCAAGCGTCCTGCGCCACCTACGTGAGCCAAGTATCTATTGCCTATTCTTGGCCCGGCCAGTGCCTGCATTGCAACGTCAGTAGCATTTCAAATGAATCCTAGGATGAACCCACCTCAACGAGACTGAGAAGTACTGAAGCACATAGGGTGTTGGCGGACATGCCTTGCTGAGGATCCTCCAGACATGTTTGCAGAGTCTTGATGGCTCTGAGGTACAACTGGGGGCTCACGATCTCCATCGAAGTCTTCTTGTGAACGAGGGATGTGTGCGCATTCACGAGGACAGCGGCTGCTGCATCAAGAGCCGGATTGTGCCCTATGCGTGAAGGCACCTCGCGAATGAAAGGACCAAACACAGACATGCGGACTCCAGAGTTCCCAGTCGTCGTGGTATTGATTAGCGCACGTGCTAGTTCATGATGCTGCGATGGCGATGGCTGCCGAAGGAATGGTGACCGTGGCGGGGTAAGAGTACTCGAACTAGATCGTCTGGGTGACCTTTTCTGCGTTGCGGTGTCTTTGTGCGAGATTCTGAACTTGTGTTGCACTGAACCATTCTCTGCGAACTTCTCGTTCAACTGCGTCAGGCGCCTGTATTGTTGATCTAGTGCTTGCATGAGAACAGTGCTTTGCCTCAAACTAGGAGAAGCTTACTTAATATTGTGGGATGCTCAAAAACGGCGCTGTTTGCAGCACTCGTAGCTAATTGCGGTCCCAAGTCTTTGAAGGTGTGTCGTGCTGGTTGTCCAGGGCAGCTTTTACCGTTCTTGTTACAATTCAGACAGTGCGGCCAGGTCTCGTCTTGTCGATGGTTAGTGGACGCTCCCTTGTTTTCTACGCTCACGTTGGTTCATACCACACTCTGTTGTCAGTCAGCAAACGACGCCCTGGGTGCTACCGGCCAAACTTACTGATCTTCCGTTTCCGACAGATGAAGCACCCGGTACTCTTCGGGACGCCAACCATATCCGGTCAAGGTTGTAGTACAATGAGGTTGTTGATGAACAACTACCCTCTTCGATATGAGGCTGATGTATACTCGATCAAGATGGAGGGTAAGGCCCGTAGGGATTTAGCTAAGCGCTTGTTGACCACGTCTGCCCAATTCATTTGAGCTGGGACAGTGATATCAGGAAGAGAAGCCAGCAGGATTACCGTCTCATTACGCTATGCAGCAAACGGTCTGTGCCTGGATAGCGAACGAGGCTTAGCCCACAGGGCTGGTTCCTGACCATCCCGGAGTAGCGGTGGAATGAACCCCAGGAGTATGCGGGATGCTTCACGTGCTCGCAGGATAAGTCCTGATCGGGTTAGTTGGGCACTGCCGACGGTCGCATTGTACTGCGGCATTAGCTAGCCGACCGAGTCTTAGCACAATTGTCTCAGAAAAGATACGAGAGCAAGATTGGACGGCAGCAATAATTGCACATTAGGCGGACTGCATGTATGGCCTCGGATTCGAGCTGCAAGTATCGTCACAACGCATGAGGAAGAGTCGTTGGCAGGAAACATGGTTGAGTTCGATTGTGAGGGTGCAGGGGTTCGCCAAGGCGCTAACTTAGCTGATCAACCGAGCCGTTCAAAAGCTCACTACATCCCTCAATCTCACACCGGAAGATCGACTGTTGTGTACGTTTTGCTTCGCCTCCTATGGCTATCGCCTGCACACAGTGGAGATCTTTTGCTCCATGGGACGACCGACGTTTTTTGGAAGATTACACCCGAGTGCCTCACCGCGCGAGATCGTCGCTCATTACATGGCGCAGTCTGCAGCCCTATCGGAGGAGACCGTAGCCTTCAGCTGGTGAACGAATTACAGTTTTTACCAGCATTGCGTAAAGATGAAGCTCACGCCTCTCCCGCGAATGATGGGCTTGACTCCGGCGAGGGCGTTGCCAGGGTGTAGTCACGTCTCAACGCGGAAAGTGGTTGTCAATAGTGTAACCAATCGACATGCCCTACACTCGTCAACTGTAGGCTCGACCTTCCTTCCATGTCGAAGCCGCTCACGCGGCCATAGCGAGAGGATAATATGTATGCCTTACGCTTCCATGGGAGTGTCACGTTACCGAGCACAGCCATCACATTGCTTGCGCCACCGTGACATGGGCTCGAGACGCAACCGCGGTTCATATCCACAGCAGCATTATAACTCTACACAGTCTGCCGGTTTCCGATGAAGCATCACTCGATCTGATAGTCCCAACCCTCAACCTAAATATAGCATACCCGCCGATCATTGCACACTACAGCTTCACCCGCACTCTCGTTCCCCCAGACCCGTCCGCACAGTCCCCCAACTACCTAAACCTAACGTGCCCACTCCCAAAATAGCCATCCGGCCTGAGTCGACACGGAACCAAGACGTCGGTAGGCCCGCTTCGGTGCATCAGGACCGTTCGGTGGTCGATGTGACGTTTAATTTCCGCTGGACTGACTCGCGCTGAAGACAAGTCTGGGATAGCACTGTCTTTTATACTTGTTGTATCTGATTTGATCCTACTATAGCTGATATTTGTGTATAAAGTGCTGCGCTGCAGGTGGTCTCCTGCGGTGCGACAGCGTATATCAGCGCTGTAGCACACACCCCACTCGACCTCACGACGCATAAGTAGAATTTAGAAGTCAGCAAAGTGTCTTGATTTAACACTGTAGTAGTTCCAACCACTGTATAGCCAGGCCACTATGCTTAGATCTCGTGCCGTGTGCCTCCAACGCCGTGGTATATATCCGTGCATGTTAGATACCGAAGAACGCCATGGCATGGATGCTCATCATTTCAAGCTAATAAAGAGATGTAGATTTTGAGCTCATGATGGCTCGGATGCTCCGTTGAGATATCTACTCCTCCATGTCCTCGTCCTCATCCTCCGTCTCAACCTGCTTCGCCTTCCTCTTCCTGAGGGTACGCTTGGGCTTCGCATCTTCAGCCTCCTCAGCCTCAATCTCCGCATGCTCCGCATCCTCAGCCTCCGCAGCTTTGGCCTTCGCCTTCATAGCATTTGCAGCCCTCGTCTTTGCAGCCTTGGCCTGCTTCCTGTCGAACGCATCTGCCGTCTGCTTGCGCACCTCCTCGCCTTCTTCCTGCAGCGATGCCTCCAGCTCCTCGAACTCCGCGGACTCGACGTCCATGCCAACAAGACTCTCCAACATCTTAATCTCTCTCGCCCAAATGCCCTTGTCTTCCGACTTCTTGCCGGCTGCGTCGACGACGTCGGTGGGCGTCTCGAGGATCATGGGAAGGCCATGGAGACGCTCGTCGTTGACGATGTTGTGGAAGGCACGAAGACCGAGGTGGCCGGTGCCGATGTTTGCATGCATATCGCGGTTGCTGCCGAAGGGCGCCTTGCTGTCGTTGATGTGGAGGGCTTTGAGGTACTGCAGGCCGATCTCCTTGTCGAAGGTCGCCATGGTCTCCGCATATGCCTCGGGGGTGCGCAGGTCGTAGCCAGCAGCGAAGACGTGGCAGGTATCGAGACAAACGCCAACGCGAGACTTGTCAGTGACCAGATCGATGATCTCCTTGAGATCAATGAACGTCCCGCCAATGGTGTTTCCCTGCGTCGCCATGGTCTCCAGAACAGCGACGACACTGCCAGAAGCCGGGTCCTGATGGGCTTGATTGATGTTCTCGGCGATGATGCGGATGCCATCCTCACGAGTGGTCGCATTGGAATTGCCGGGGTGGAAGTTGTACAGCTTGATGCCCAACCTACGGCAGCGACTCAAGTCGTCAAGGAATGCGTCGTACGCCTGCTTCTTGCGATCGGCGTCGGGATGGGCCAGGTTGACCAGATACGAACCATGAGGTAGGCAACACTTGCCGACATCGAAGCCATGCTTCTTGCAGTTGTCAACGAAGACGGTGACGGTCTCGTCCTCGAGGGGAGCACTGTCCCACTTGCGCTGGTTCTTGAAGAACATGGCGAAGGCGTTGCCGCTGAAGGGTGTTAGCTCTCAAATACTACAGAACCATTACAGGCGAAACAGGATCGACATACCCAATGTGTACGATGTTGATGAGGGCGTTTGGTACACCTAAAAGACGATTGTCCAGGCCACGTTAGTCCATGTTACTGTGAGGGGAGTAATTAGGATAACTAACCACCAGCGGTGCTGACGTGGGCGCCAATCCACAAAGGGGTATCTGTGGTACGCTCCTCAAGCGGAGCCAAGTTCTCGTCTTTCTTCTTGCGAGTGGTCGTTTTCTTCGTGACTTTGGTCTTGACGTCGCCGTCAACTTCCGCCTTGAACTCTTCGTCAGCTACGTCCTCTACCGTGGCTTGGTTCGGCGCACGTCGCTTGGGCCGAGGTGTCGTGCTGGATCCGGGGCCAGCCTGCCCCTTCATGTCCTTTTTCGTCTTGATGCGCTTGGTCACCTTGGCGCTGGATCCAGTTGAAGCCTGTCGCTTCATGGCCTTGCTGGTGACCGTGACGGTCTCGGTCTGCTCTGCGACATCCTCTGGAGGAGGCGAGAGAGACGACTCTGAAGAAGAAGTGGTTAGCTTTTCAAGGCTGCAAGTGTGCGAGTTGAGCTGTTGGACGAAGGAGGAACACGAGCTGCAAGGGCGCAGCTGGTGCTTTATATAGGTAACAGGTGAGCTCTTGCAAGCACGGTTTCGACGGTGAATGTGAGAGTGAGCCGACTCGAGGTGAATGTGAGACTGAGCCGACTCGAGGTGAATGTGACTATGCAATGCACTCGAGGTGACGCACGATCGCACGGGTGGGGCTTGTAATTGCAATTTAGCGGACTTGATCACGCCATTTGATACGTCAGGAGGCCCGGGGCTTGAGCTAAAGGTTGCAATGTCGGTGTGAATGTTTGCAGAAGTTTTAGAGATATTCCAGAAGCCAGAGACGCGGCGCGACTTCGATGACGAGCATATCAGGAGGGAACGATCGTACAAGAAAGAGTGACTGAATTGAGAAGGTTCCCGGAAGATAGTGTGTAGATGCGACAACGTCCTCATGTAGCGCAACGTTCAAGTTCTCCGCAATTGATGCGACAGTACGGAGTTAAGTTTGAAGCTCTCGAACGCGACACGTGCGCACGTGCACTCAGCTAGCGCCATCCCCGCCAAAAAGTTTATCGATAAGCCTCGCAACTTCCAAAAATTTGGCTCACGTCCCGCGTCTTCAACACCACGTCCACGCACCCTCTTCCGACACACCATACCACCGCCACAATGCCGAAAGACAAACGAAAACGCAGCCATGCCACCGACGCCTCCACACCTTACTCCAAGCCCTCGGCCAAAGCCTCAGCCGCCCACTCCATCTTCAAAATGGACAAAGACCTCGGACAACACATCCTCAAAAACCCAGGCGTCGCCTCCGCCATCGTCGCCAAAGCCTTCCTAAAACAATCCGACCACGTTCTCGAAGTCGGCCCCGGCACAGGCAATCTCACAGTCCTGATCCTCAAAGCCGCGAAAGCCGTCACCGCCGTCGAAATGGACCCGCGCATGGCAGCCGAGCTGACCAAGCGCGTGCAAGGCACGCCCGAAGCAAAGCGCCTCAAAGTCCTACTAGGCGACGTAATCAAGACGGAACTCCCGCGCTTCGACGTCTGCATCTCCAACACGCCGTACCAGATCTCGTCACCGCTCGTGTTCAAACTGCTCGCGCTCCCGCACCCCCCGCGCGCCTGCGTGCTCATGTTCCAGCGCGAATTCGCCATGCGCCTGTTCGCCAAGCCCGGCGAGAAGCTGTACAGCCGGCTGAGCGTCAACGTGCAGATGTGGGCGCGCGTCTCGCACGTGATGAAGGTCGGGCGGAACAATTTCAACCCCCCGCCGCTGGTCGAGAGCAACGTCGTGCGCATCGAGCCCAAGTCGCCGCGGCCGCAGATTGCGTACGAGGAGTGGGATGGCTTGTTGCGCATTGCGTTTGTAAGGAAGAATCGAACACTGCGCGCGTCGTTTCTGGGGACGGCGGCCGTGCTGGATTTGCTCGCGAGTAATTATCGCCTGTTTTGTGCGCAGAACGATATCGTCCTCGACGACTCGCCCGTGGATCCGAATGCCGTGGAAGTAGAGACGATGGAGGTAGACGCGCAGGACGAAGAGTTCAATGGCTTTAGCGACCCCGATGATCCAGACGACGAATTGCCCGATTTCTTCAAACAGATGCAGGCGGACAGCAGGCCGAAGAACGGGCTGCACCGCAAGAAAAAAGGCCGCGTGAGCGAGCTGGTGCGGGAGAAAGTCCGCAAGGTGCTCGAGGATGATACGCAGCTGGCGGACAAGCGGGCGCGCCTTTGCGACGAGGGCGACTTCTTGAAGTTACTCTATGCGTTCAATCAGGAGGGCATTCATTTCAGCTAGTCTAGTCGGCGGGCGAAGTCAAGGCTGCGGGCATTGCACGGCGTTAGCGTTATTGTCTGTCACGAAGCATTCACGGCGTTGTTGGGACATGGGATACCAAAAAGCATGGCGGCGTTGTTGATGTCTATCCATCCACACGCAGTCTATCACGCGTCTAGATCTACGAAAGTTTTATACTATACATCATCTTCAAACGCCCTGACGAGCTGGCCCTTCGCTTGCAAGTGATCCTTGACCTGCCTGACCGTGTACTCGCCGCGGTGAAACATGCCCGCACCCAGCGCCGCATCCGTCCTCGTTTCTCGGAACACTTCCTCGAAATGGCCGGGGTGACCCGCTCCACTGCTCGCGATGACGGGAATCTTGATTGCGTCTTTGACGTCGTTGATCAGCTCGAGGTCAAAGCCGCTATTGCTGCCGTCCTTGTCGATGCAGTTCAGCAGGATTTCACCCGCACCCATGGCCTCGACGGCTGTCACGAGTTGTCGGACGTCGAAGTCGCGGCCTTCGCGGCCGCCTTTGATGGTGCATTGGTACCAGCAGTAGTGCTCGCCGTTGGGTCCTGGTGTGCTGGTCTTGATGGTGTGGTGCGGTGTTGCGTCGGGCGAAGCGACGTATACGCGCTTGGGGTCCACGCTGATGACGACGGCTTGGTTGCCGTATGCCGAGGAGATGGTTTCTATAGCTGTGTTTCCGGACAATTTGCTTCCGCGCGCGTAGTACTTCTCTGCTGCAGTGACGGCATCAGAGCCTATGCTGACTTTGTCGGCGCCGGACTTGAAGTACATGGTGGCGATGTCGAGGGCGGAGATCTTGGTCCCGTCTGTGTCTACTGTATCGCGTATGCCTCCGCCTATTGTCAGCGGCACGAAGACGGTTTCGCTGGTTCGTCGGAGGATCTCAAGCATCGGTGTGTCGGCGACGGGGCAGTTGCGGAACGATGTGATGTTGAGGAAGGTGACTTCGTCGGCGCCCTGCTCGTAGTATCTTCTGGCCATGTCGACGGGCTTGCCTAGGTTACGAACTGCATTGCCTGCACCCGCTTTCTCTCGGACGTCGTATTGGTCGCCCTTTGTGACTACAAGGTCACCCTGGTCGTTGGTGCGTACATCGAGACATGCAATAACGCGACGCGTTAGTCCTTCTCTTGTTGCAGCTGCCGACGGCTTCTCGGGCAGCTTCTGTGATCTCTTCCCGTCTAAGAACGCCTTGAGGACGCGCAATCCTGCGGCGCCACTCTTCTCGGGGTGAAACTGCGTGGCGAAGACGTTGTCCTTGGCTATTGCGCCCACAAATTCCTCGTCGCCATATCGCGCGGTCGCGACTGCCCAGCCATCCTTCTCTAGCTTGCCCTCTTCGTAAGGCGCGGCGTACGAATGAACATAGTAGTACTTGGAGTCCGGTCGCAAGCCGTATAATGAGTCATCTGTGACTTCGCCGGTGCGTGACGTGTTTGCGCTGTTCCATCCGATGTGCGGCACGCTCTTGTCTTTGTCGTCAAACTTGCGCAGCCGCGACGGTATCACGCCAAGTCCCTTGACCTGTGCGTCTTCCTCTGAGCCTTCGAACAGCGCTTGTATGCCGACGCATATTCCCATGAACGGCTTGCCAGCTTTGATGTGCTCGCGAATGGGCTCGGTATATCCCGCCTTCTCCAATTGCGACAGACAGTGCCCGAAGTGGCCGACGCCGGGGATGATAAGTTTCTAAGGGTGCGGCTGTATCAGCGCATGTCAACCTATGTGCGCATGTCATTCTAGAATCGGACAGTCATACTTCTGCTGAAGGCACATCGGCCGGCGACTTCACCCATTCGACAGTATAGCCAACCTTCTCAATGGCATTGACAAGCGAGCGAACATTGCCGGCGACATAGTCAAGAAGGTGAACAGTCGGCATACTGACTGATTGTGTGGAAGGAAGGAGTGCGGTGAAGGAGCGTGTAGAGTCAGTGAAGGTAAAAATATTGGACCCCGCCGTCATTGGAGGGGTGGGGCAGTGACGATCCGCGCTAGCAGTTTAGCGCGTTGGGGAAAATGTTCGGAGCTTCAACTTTTGAGCGTCCACGCTTCGACCGCCGCAATCGCCGACATCACGCCTTACAACGACCGATACACGCCTTTTTCCAAGCACACCTCCATTTGTATCGGTGCGAGTCATATACAGCCTCCAAGATGGTGCGGAAGCTGAAGTATCATGAGCAGAAGCTGCTGAAAAAGGTAAGAACGACCCGTTGCACCTTCCCGTGCACATTACTCACCGCGCTAGGTCGACTTCAACACATACAAATCCGACAATGACCACAGAGAAGCCGCGGTGATGCGCCGCTATGCCATTCAGGGCCGTGACGACTACCGCAAGTACAACCAGCTCTGCGGCTCCATGCGCCAGCTTGCCCACCGCCTCGCCAACCTCGACCCGTCAGACCCTTTCCGGCGGAAACACGAAGACTTGATGCTAGAAAAGCTCTTTGATATGGGCATACTGGGCACTGGTGGAGGAGGTCGTGGCAAGCTGAGCGACGTCGAGCACAAGGTCACCGTGTCCGCATTTGCGCGGAGAAGATTGCCAGTCATCATGACAAGGTTGCGCATGTCAGATCACATACAGGCTGCGATCAAGCTCATCGAACAAGGTCATGTTCGAGTGGGCACAGATGTCATCACAGATCCGGCATATCTAGTAACTCGGTGAGTGGATTTGATAAGGGAGCTAGGCGTGAAGACGGGAATTAACGATTGATAGCAACATGGAAGACTTCGTCACCTGGGTTGACTCGAGCAAGATCAAGCGGAACATTATGAAGTATCGCGACAAGTTGGACGACTTCGAGCTTGAGGCGCTATGAAGGAAACCACTATTCGACATTGAACGGCGTTCTTGGATACCACTGCATTAACGGGCGTTTACATATCGGCACTTTTTCTTGTCAAATACACAACTTTCCTGCCATTGCAACGAGGAACTGGGCGCTATTGAGCACTTCAGACGCTGCAAGACTCGCCTTATTGTATGTCCCAACTTTCTTCGACTACATTCTTCTCCTACTTTGCTATCTACCATTTCTACGTTTGTTTCTTGTGGCAGGTGGAGAAAGGGTAAGAGGTTGAGAGTGTTGACATGGCGTCTCATGGCTTCGTTGTGGTCTCTGGTACTCCTCCAGCTTCTTCCAGTCGAAGCCCGGTGACCAATTGGTATACCACTTCGCCTCGTGTAAAGCGCATTCGACTTTTGTGCTGTCTATCCTTGCGCAAATCAAATTCTACGATGACCTACGGCCACTTCCAGATCGCAGCGGATACATAATGATATCACACAGCTTACAGTGCATTGCCCCGCTTCATCTAAGCTTGGCATTCTCGTCTGTCTGCTGCCTGCTGCCTGCACCACGAACCTCTCTGTTCAGGTTTCTTTCTGAAACAGGCACTGCCCCGCTTCATCGAAGCTTGGCATTCTCGTCTGCCTGCTGCCTGCTGCCTGCACCACGAACCTCTCCGTTCAAGATTCTTTCTGAAACAGGCTTTCACTTTCATTTTGAGTCGCGACTACCGCCCTCTTCAAGCGTTACCGAAGCTTGGCCTTGGGATTCGAAGCATCAGACCTCTAATCGACCATAACAGCGCCAGGATCAGCAATTAGCTGATGATCAGCCAGAGTGCTGCTCAGTTTCGCTTTGACTCTGACGTGACCTGTTGAGCTTGACGCTGAACTCAAGGACATGTCGGTGACACATGAGCCAGTTTCTTCAACCACAACAGATCCACCAGACAGCAACCTTTCTCTCTACAAGAGAGTATCTCCGTACAAGTACAGCAAATTAGATCACACCATTTGTCAATTCAGGCTTCTGATCGTCGCCCCGCAAGCGGACGAGCCCTCCGTTCGACGACCTGGGCAGCCATGGGATTTACCGTCTTGCCGCATGAACACGTTTGATCATTACATGCCACCGCCCTACATCGCCTTGTCGTATGCTTGGGGAGATAAAGCATCAGCAATGTCAGGTATCCTTCTCAATGGACAAGCATTCGAGGTCACGAGTAGTCTGTACACTTTTCTGGACTTGTTTCGAAGCGACCCGTCCTCACGAGAGGTATTTTACATCTGGATTGTAAGATCTCAGACGAACAGTTTTGCGATTGCAAAAACATTACTGATCATAGGCAGGATCAAATCTGCATCAATCAATCCGATGATGATGAGCGTAGTTATTCCGTTCGCTTCATGTCGGCTGTCTACAAGCAAGCTGTTTGCGTTGTTGTGTGGCTTGGAGATAGTGAGGAGACGGAAACCGCTGCCAAGACATTCGACGGAGACGCCATTAGCGAGTATCCTAATGCTTTGGTTACCATTCTACGCAACCGATACTTCACGCGCTTGTGGATCATCCAGGAGCTCCTGTTGGCACGACGAGTCATCATCAATTGTCGCGAAACCTGGGGAATACCCTTATCAAGGGTGCAGGCTCATATCGAGTTATACGAGATACAAGATTTGATACACGATCGAATCTACAACCCATCTCTATTCTTGCTATGGGACAGCATTTACAATCGCGAAGGCAGAGATCTAACACAATGTATCGAACGTTATTGCCAGAATGACTGCCAGGATCCACGAGATAAGGTCTACGCACTGCTGGGTTTGGTCGAGGCTGAAGAACAGGTTCCGATCGACTACAAGAAGTCAGTTGCCGAGGTGTACCTCGATACCGTACAAATCCTTGCCAGAAGTTGGTGGCTTCAGCCAGATGATACCTTTGAAGACAACGGGCAGCCTACGTTCATCAAGGTTTCACTCGCATTAGCGCAGGAAATGTTTCCGAGAGCAGCCCTTCCTGGTCTACAAGCTTTGTTTGAGCCTGTCAAGGACCTGCCGAGG
>TARA_R110002003_G_scaffold79_6_pt1 | contig 22369 bp, 25 predicted proteins | sample TARA_R110002003 | Tara Oceans TARA_R110002003 (sample SAMEA4396441) | marine metagenome | biome: Westerlies Biome; feature: [SRF] surface water layer (ENVO:00010504); material: water (ENVO:00002006), including particulate matter (ENVO:01000060) such as... | depth 5 m
AGAAGGATTGGTGAATGTTGAAGGGTGGTAGCCAGAAGAACCCGCTCCGTAGGCGTAACTACTTGGCTGCGTGCTGATGCCCGAGCCATGATAGTGGCCATTATGTAATGGCAGCTGTTGCACTGGCGTGAAGTAGTGAGTGATGATTTGCTGAGGTTCCGGCTCTTGTTGAACGTCTGCAATTTGTGCCGGGCTCTGTGCTTGTTGCATTTGACGGTGGTGATACATGCGTTCCAGAGCGCGATGTGTTTCCTGGGCTTGATATGCCATATCTCGAACCTCATCGTCAGTCAGATGTGGTTCGGCCCGCACAAGGTCACCTTGCAAGGCCCCCCAGTTCTGGACCAAGTTGCGGAAGTGTCGTGGATCATCGGGTTGTATGTGTGTCAAGACTTGTTGAGGAGCCCGGACTGGCGCTGGACTGTAGTTGTCGTGACTCCAATTTGATGAATACTGCGACTGCACGTAGTTCGGAGTCACCAAATCTTGGAGAAGCAAACCCATGGCAGCGTCATGGCTGGGTCCCGCCTCGGTTTCGTTGGCGGGGAAGCTAGAAGCTGCTTGGGACTCACTCGATCTCAGACGCCGCTGGCCTAAAAAAGGGCTGGGCGAGACCGGGCCTCTGCTAGGCATGCGACACTGCATCATTATAGAGTCCGGAAGCCAACCTTCCTCGTCGGGCCCTATAACAACTACAGTTAGTACGCTGCGCTCAAGGTACAGTCGAACTAAACTTACACGGTAGGGGTACTCTGGTGGCAGTGGGGAACAGCTTCAGGTATTGTCGAGCCCAAGGAATCTGTATTTGGAGGCGGGATTGACTTTGGAAGGCGCAACTATTCGCAAATTTGTGACTGTTGTAGGTTTCTTCGTCAATAAAGTCATCCTTGCACCGCGAGCACTGTCTGACAAAAGCGGGATATCCGCCATGCGTTCCAGTACGTGAAGGGTTGAGATGGCCACGGACCTGGGACATGGAAGCTGCTCGACAGCCATTGCAGGGAGGCGGGGTGCCATGCATGAAATGATGTTTGAAGACAGGACAATCTACCTTGACAACTTCGGGCATCTGAAGGTCATCGTGGACGACAACCGAGACATTCTTGCCTGGGTTGCCGATATGTTGTTTGCGGTCGTTGGGCTTTGTGACTCGATCCGTTGGAGAAGTAAGAGTGCCAGCTCGGGCTAAGCTTGAGCGTCCGTTGCCACGCGGGCCGGCCCATTCTTGGTGAGGAGCGCGGCTCGTGGAACCGACTGGTTCTTCGCTAGCACACGCATGAGTACCGACGTCGACATCCTCTACCGCAGCATAAATGTCCGCAAGTACTTTGGCATAGGTGGGATAAGCGCTGGACCTGGGTCTTATGAGTGGTCGAACCAGACTGTAAGCTTTCGCGACACCATACCGACTATTGTACAGTTCCTGAACAATACGTTCCCAGCGCATAAAGAAGTTGTCGCAGGTCTTGGAGTATGTAACATGGTCAAGCCTGTGCTGCAATGTTGCGAAGACACTGTGCGCAGCGGTGGACTGTTCAGCCACGCTGGCTGATGCATCCATAGGGTGCTGTGTGGTGTGCAGGTTGCTATAGCTTTGTTGCTCCTCCGAGTATTGCTGACGGACTGTGTCCTCGGCGACAAGCGGTTCGGTTGAGTAATGCTCAGTGCCACGTCGCCTCTGCATCGCCGGTAGAGGAAGCTCAGGGTGCTTTTTGCGCATATGCTTCAGCCTCGCATCTGGTCGCTGGTATACTCTGAAGCATCCATCGGCCGTACAAGTGTACGGACCTCCTTTTGCTTGCTGGTGTTTCTGTCGCACGTGCCGCGCGAGATTCCCACGACGATAGCGGCCGGTGAACTCTTGGCTACACTGTCCACAGGATACGATATCGTAGTCAAGTGCGCAATATGTTGGTGATGCGGTCGCAGTCGAGGCTGCTGCCCATGGCAGGGGTAACGGTGGAGTAGGTGGAGAACAGCTAGTGTGCGGCGATTCAGCATCTGGGGAAGAGCAACGCAATCCGGAGCCAATTCGCTCAAACGCAGGCTCGAAAGCGAATGTAGAGTCGCACGGCGCATCGAATTCCTTGAAAGTCTGACTTTCCGTTGGCCAGTCAGACGGCGCATATGGCGAGAGATGATCTGGCTCCTGATACCAAGACCGTTATTAAAATTTAATTACCAACGTGATCAGAAACGTACCCAAGGATTGTACTGCGACCAAGGTGCTGAGTAGGGCATCACAGAGCTGGCTGAAATGGTTTGAGAGCTTTCAAGGTCGGGATCGGTGGTAAAGGAGTGGTTGAGTGACAAGTCTGTGGCACTGTCGACACGATTGTTGTCCTCGTAGGTCGTGTAAGTCGACATTGTTGCTAGGCCCACTTGGTTGGTGGAGACGACGCGAGAGTAGTAGAGGACATCCAGCAGGCAGGTCAAGCAGACTGAGGCAACCTGACAGCGGATTTTCCCCGGAGCGAGGATGGCCAGGTGTCGAGGTCACTGATGAGCATTGTATGTGGGGGACGGGTCGAGGAGGCGGCCAGCAGTTTTAGCTACGAGCGTGAGCTACGAGCGTGCGATGACTGTGGAGATGGGCCGGCATGCACGGCGGCGAGCATGCTTGTAATATGCCCTTCTCAACTGTGAAACTGTTGTGGCCTTCCCGAATCCGGACGCGCCGCGGCAACGGGAGGTATGCTGGCTGGCTGACACCCTACACAGATTCCGGATGCATGGGAACTGCATCGTAGGCCAAGCCGCGCACGAGGGTGAGCTGTGGCAGCAAATGCGCATGCTTGTGGGGGAGCTTGGAGTGGGCGGGTCGAGGACGGCCGTGGAAGTGAGGCAAAATGGCGTCCACTTGGACTGCATTGGTAAGGTCGGCTCGTCGTGGTGCATGCGAGCTCTGGGAATCATGCTAGAAGGGCATCAGTTGGTTGACAGCGTTGAATTGCGCGCGGTCACTCGTTGTAACTCCGCGTGGACCAGCCACACTGCGACGGCACGCTTGCACATTTGCTGCGAGGCAGTGCGCAAGGCGGTTGCGCCGAAGCCTAACCCTGCGCCCGCATTCGGCTCCCTGTACATCAGCCTCAGATGGCCGAGCTTGCCGCGAGCAAGCAGACATGGGGAGCGGGCGTGGAAAGGGGAATCGCTGGCCTGCAGCCGTCGTGGTGTGCGGTGGAGATCGGACGAGCCTCGACAAACTTCCGACGTCACATGCTCAGCGCGAAGTTGTCGACAACCGCGCATTGCCTGTTGAGAAGAAGGCAACCAAATGGTCGTGACCGAGGCAGACTTGGGGCGCAAGTGGGCGGAGCCCAATAATGGAGGACAGTGGCAAATCTAATATGGCGTGTCGTGACGGTTTTCTGTTGTTTTGCTGTCATCAGCGATCGTCAGGCAACAGCTTCGGCATCCTTACAAGCTTCCGTGCTAACCCAGTGCAATCCTCGCGCGCATCGACCGCGCGCAACAACGCCTAAGAAGCCGGCTCGGAGCCTCGGGTGAGTCTAGTGAATGCAACCTACTCAGGTACGCGTCAGTTGGGGTGGCGAGCACCTCGAGCACATAGACTGTTGTTTGGGAAGTGACGTCGGTAAACTGCGGGGTTGCCAAGCCGTCAGCATTTCGCGCCGCTGTGGTTAGCATACCCTCCTTATCAGCACCGAGTCACTGTCCAGTAAGCGTAGGTTGAGCCGTCTTTGGGCGAACAGATGTGTTACTGTGCAGCCAGCTAGAGCTTGCCCTTGACGTCGCCATGACCTGTCAATACGACATTCCACCTGACACCACACATGGCGAGCTGCCCGTCTGCATACACGCCAGCATCCCTTGCCCTCTTCAAAATCGCGTCAAGTCTATCCTGGCCCTTAACACCGACTGTTATGGAGACAAGGCCCTCTGGTTGCCCTTCGCGCCCGGGCACGAAACCCAGTCTCGCGTTCGTGAATGCTAGCAGATCGCGGCTCCGTGCGACACCAAACATTTCTTCCCATTGGCGACTTGCAGATTCGTGATCGCTATCCCCGGGCTGCAGTCGCAAAACACAGCCCTCCAGCGAAAGGTGCTCGCTCCGTTTCATGCCAGGATAGTAGACTTTGTGATCCGAACCGCAGGCGTGCCATGGTGAGAAGCGCGACTTGAGTGGTGTTGGATTGTTCGGTTCCGGCGCGTGGCTGTCGAGCTCTGGCATCATGCCGCCTGCGATTGTTAATGAAAATCGTACCGCTAGCCACTTGCACGACCAAGCCTCTGCACGTACCTTTGATGCCCTTCGGGTGGTACTGGACGCACACGACGTCGCCGTGGTCATATCCGAAGATCACCTTGCTCAGACCCTTCGCCTCGATGTATTCCCGCCGCTTCTTCGCGTCCTCGGTCTGCATAATGATCATGTAGCCACCCTCGCCGCGTTTGTCCAACAGTCGACCAGCCGTCGTTCCTTCCTTGAAGGGCGCAACGAGTTCGATCAAGTCACCGCCCAGCGGTACTGAACGGGTCAGCTAGTGCTGCGTGCAGGAGGGCGTTGGCATACTCAGGCAGTTTTTCAAGCCCCATTGGCCGACCGCTGGGTCTTCGAATATGATCTCGGTACCAAGAACATGTGTCTGGAGGGCGCATCAGCAAGGCTACTGCTGTCTTTCGCCATTATTATCGTACAAGGAGCTGCTTCGTTCGCTCAAGGTCTTTGGTAACCAGAGCAATTTGGCGCAGACGCGTCGGGGCGGGCCCGAGAGTGCTCTTCGGTCCAACACTCACAGCACCTGACATCTTGATGCGTCTGGAGTCCGGGTGGTGGTGATGTCGAGCGTCTTGCCCGTGTCATGTTACTTAGGCGGCTTACTCGAATTATTCGCATCCTCGGCACAGTGCCGTTCCCCGCAATCCCTTTACCAGATCTGTATTGTTAGCATGTATGGTTAGTAGGAGATCAATTTGCAGGTCGACTACGTCCACTTTGTGAGATGAATCATCGTGCTCAATTGCAGAGTAGAGTCAGGAGGTGACAATGTCGCAGTGTTTTGATGAAGGGACCGTGTGCCTGCAATTTCGGCGCTCGGCCCCACAACAACCTCCAGCCGCACCTTCCATCCCAACTCACGTCCACGTCACAACATTGACACCACCTCTTTGACATATCGCGAGGGAGCCCCAGAACTCATATCCCGAAATATAGTGTCCACTCTGCCTCACAAATCTGACTATCTGTCTCGTATTAGTTCTTGGACTCACTATCAACAGCATGGCTGCCGACATGAACACAGCACCAAACTACCGCCTCTAAAGGGCCATGTAGAGGTAACCTGAAATCGACCTTTACTTACCTCGCAAACAGCGTTTGTTTGCAAAGATGTGCACCCCAGCCGTCCGTATACCGCTCATCGGACTCTCATTGAATGGTAGATCAAACAGACGTCGCATGATCTCACCATGGCAATTTCCGCTAGCCTTACAGGCTTCTCTTACCTGACCATGTCTCTTACTTGCAAACGTTGCTACAGCAAGACTCTTATAAAGTCACAAGCCGGGGTTTCGACAACCTCAGCTATCCTTCCGCCGCCAGTTCTCTTCTGCGATCTGCGGGCATCACGATATTTCCAAAGCCTCGACAACCTCACAACACTATCGACAAATCGATCGATTTTCGAAGTGTTATGAGTAGTTGATTGTGCAGGATAGCGTTGTGGAAGCGCTTTGCCGGGACCTTCAAACCACTCGATCTCACCGAGACATGCTTCATCCACCACAACCATCAACGTTTTGAACGAAGCCTGTGCTGCGATCTCCAAGTCGGCTTTATGCTCTTGCACCACCTCCGGACTCCGCTATTGATGCATTTCGATGGCTCAGTCAATCCGATGAGCATGGCGACTTTGGCGGGCTAAGAGTCGTGGTAAGACTGGACTTGTAAGCAATCAGACCACGGGCTGTAGAAGCTCGCCTCTGCCCAGCGTCGTAACAACTTCGCTCATCGTCGACAGCTATTCAACTCTGTTGTATGGAACGGCCGTCGCCAAGCTGTTTGCTACTTGCTGATCATCCACAGGTGCTTGATAGCCCATGGCGGTCACAACGGTGCCGTGATAGCTGAGCGCAAGCCACCGCCATGTCGTCGAAGTGCGCATCATGCACCACGTCCGCGTGCTTCTTGCATGAAGAGCACATGCAGATGCTCAAGCGGATTGGACCAGAGACGGACGACCCATAAAAGGGCATCTGTGGGACACTGCTATTGTCGATGCGCTGACTCAGGTTGGTCGCTGCAAGGCTTCTCCAATGTCTGCTACTGCCTGGACGGTAGCCTACATATCCTGTGGCTATGTCCAGTGCCTTCCGAGGTGCCAGCACTGCATCTCTTTGCCAACATTGCGGTAAGACTCGTTTTTTTCGATATAGTCCCTGGCTTACAGTATGCTAATCTGGAGATAGAATTACCTGCCACTACGTTTGACGCCCCTCTTCGACTGCGTACGAAGGACTTACGACGCATTGCCTCTGAGACTGGGCTTCTGTACTGAGGGCGCATCCAGTCTTGCTTTTGGCGAGCACGCTATGGTATCGGAACGACAGCGTCGAACAGGCGTATCGCTCATATGGCACCAGTACGCAGTAAAACGATCTGCCACGAGCAAGCGAGCGCGAACAGAGCGACTGATCTGGAATGTCGTTAGCAAGCTCCAAACGATCGCGGCTGCACGCAAACCTAGGACATCATTCTGCCACCTTATTCTATCGGATCCCAGCCTTGCCCAGACTGTCAACACCACTCGAAAGATTCGATACATCGCAAAAGGCTCAATGGTTCTGGATCGCCACTTCACAAACGGTCTGCCGTTCCGTTTTCCCCGTTCCCTCCACGTTGCGCGCAAGTCAACTTCACTTCGAGTGCTCGGACCAATGCCGATCGCCCGACGTCTCTAAAAGCCGTAGTCACCTTGAAATACGATGTACCGCGCATTGCAACTCGACGTCAACCTCGAATACGATTCAAACGCTCGTTATAAAGGTTCCCTTCCTGCGGCCGTTCATTCTTTCTTCCAGCTCCCCCTCCCTTCGAGCTCCCTCGACTACTCCGTTGATTACGGTTGTGTAATAACATTGCTTTCTGCGGTTGTTTAGCTTGTATCAAGACAACGACCCTGATTTTACCGCCAACATGTCCAGCTTTGGGAGTTTCTTCTCACGCAATTGTATATATATTTCCCTATGATTGCTTCATACTACTAGTAACACTACATCAGCAGCAGCAACTCCGTATACGCGATCTCAGTCCCGCGATTCTGGACAGACAGAACCGCTTCAGCCTATGTACACGGCGCCTCAGCCTCTGTCCCGGCCTCTCCCAAGGAAGCGACGCCGTCAGCCAGAGTTCAGCATCTTCATCGACAGCACAGGAGAGAACCAGCCAAATCATGTGCCGAAGAAGTCCAAGACAGGCGCTCGTGTCCCGCTCTCAGTCAGAAGCACCGCTGGCAATAGTACGCCAGCGCCCTCGCCGCGTCTGCCTGTAAGCCCGTTCCCTCTCCTGCCTGACGATCCGTTGTGGGAGAACATCGAGAACTACGGTGCGAGGCCGCCACTCATGACTCCGCCTCCTACGCCTGGTTTCGTGTCGCCTGTCACCACACCGGCCGCCGGTCCTCCACCTCCCCTCCCAGAAGCTCCGCGCATTACTCCTTCGACTATCGCCACGAGAGCCCGTCCCCTACCACCACCACAGAACACGGTGTTGTACGAGTTGTTGGGTTTGGAGAGGTGGGGCGTGAACAGGGCTGAGATCCTGGCTGCTTGGAGACAAGCTGCGCTGGAAGCTCACCCCGACCATTTCCCACAGGAAGAGCGTGAGGCCGCTACGTTGAAGATGCAGAAACTCAACGCCGCGAAGGAAGTGTTGTTGGATCGCCAGCGCCGTCGTCGCTACCACCTGACTGGTGCGCTGCCATGGGTTGAGTGAGAGCCCTCTGTTGTGAGAGAACAGATGAGTGAGGTTAAGGAATATGGAACGATCGCCTGTCGACAAGAAATTGGAGTGAGGAGTGAGGAGACATACGACAGTATGTCAGGAAGGACAGACTGGTGATTGGTGGTTAATGGAAGGGCGTTCAGTTTGTGGGCTGCCTTTGAGCACCATTTGTATCCCTATCAACACTCCACAAAAGTTCTAAACACTCATTAATAACATGCTTTCGACAGATACGCCTCTGTTTCCTCATTGCATTCTGCTACTACGACTGAGATTAACACTTTTACCTATGTCAGAGATAGCCATGACGAATGGAGTACCAGACTTGCTTGCATACTGCATTTAGTCAGCAGTGCACGTCGCCGTCGACTAAGCTGCAAACCATGTCATCTCGGGGCAAGCATGTCGCCATAGGACTAACTCTAGGCTAACCAGTCCCACATCCGATGCGAGCCGTGCAAGCCCAATCCGATCGACATACCGACCTGCCAACTTGTGCATTATCCTGATCATACGGCCAACGACCGTCTCGGTTATGCAAGTATCAATCCGCGAGGCGCAGCACACGAACGCGAAGAATCTAAATAGTATCAAACATTCCCATCCTCGCATCCCAAGCAGAAAAAGCTCGCGACACAGAGCACACTTTACACATCCCCCAACCGAAAGCCAACGCTCGTCAAGCAAGCAGGAATCACAAGTCAAGAACTAGAATAACTGCACGAACTCCGAACTAACGAAAAGACCATATAGTGGAGACACCACACCGCATCTCGCCCACCCACATCCTGCCTATCCCCAAAGTCAAGTCTAACCCAGCGCCGAACACAGCATCCCCAGCCTACCTCTCCCAAACCCTCAGAGACACCGGAAAAACAATTCAAATGGTATGCTATCCAACTCCACCAGCGCTGCTACTACAGACGCAGGAAAGGGAATACGGCGTCTTCTCCCTCGTGCATGACATCCTCCCTCCATGTACTACTAATACTGTAAAGCAGGATCGCGGGCCAACACACTCCAAGGCCTAGGCCCTCCACTCTGCTGGTCGCGCGGCGTTGCTAGTGAAGCGACTCGCCGTCGCGGTCGCTGTATGTCGATGCGCGGCGGCGTTTTGGGCGGAGTGGAAGCGCGTGTACGTCGGAGCGCTTGTGAATGCGGAAATTGGGGTGAGGTTGAGGGCTATGCGCACGAATTCGGTGCGGGCGTTAGGGACGTGCGGCGAGGAAGTGTGCATGGAGAAGGAGAGTGTTGCATGTTTCGGGGTATTGATTTGTTGGTTGAGTAGGAGGGGGTGGGATAATGTAGGTGTAGAGTCTCTCGTCATCTTGCATGGGTTTAAAAGTAGTGTTGGATGTATACACAAGGCTCAGCCGATTTTGAAGTAAAGCAAAGTATATGTACAAGAAAGCAAACATGTCCTCCATCTTCCTCTGCCTTTACTTGCCGCTAGTAGTCGTAGGTATCAAGGAAGCTCGCTCTCGTCATCTTCTCCCTCCGAGCAATAACGTCGTCATTCTCGAACGCTTCAGGTGAGATTGGCAGCCTTCCGTCACGTCTGCGGAGCCTGCTTGCGCGCTTTTGCACATGGCTCGACGACTCGCGGCGAGACTTTGACGCTTGTGTGCACTGCGAGTAGTAGTCGTTTTGCTTCGTGCAAGTCCAGCCGGTAGCGCACTGTGTCGGGCCATCGTATCCGACGCCACCACAGCGGCCGTATGCTTGTACCACTGTTGTGTCCGGCACAGATGGGGTGGGTGTAGTTGCTGGTGAGGACTGCACTGGAGCGGAAGGAGCAGCCGATTGGACTGGCAGGCTGGCAGGCGATGACTCAACAGGGGAAGCTGACTCTATGGGAGCTGCGGATGGTATCGTGGGAGAGTGAGTGCCAATCGGCGTGGCGATAGGCGCAGTGAGCGACAGCGTCACGCTAGACGCTGCAGCATTGTTGGAAGCTTCGGGCAGGGCCGGGGCAGTGCCGTTCGCAGAGCGTTTCCCAAGTGCTAGAATGCGGGCAGCAGCAGCCTCGGCTGCGACCATGACGATAGCCTGAGTGTTACCGGTCGGCAGATCAGGGTGGAAAGACGCATCAACGACGAAGAGGTTGTCAGTTCCGTAGACTTTGGTGTCCGTGTCGACCACGACACCTGCATCGCCCTTTGTACCCATCTTGGCAGTTCCAATATAATGACTGCCTGTCTTGAAGTCCTTGATGAGATCGGCACCCGTGACATTGGTAACACCTGTCGGAGGGATCAGAGTAAGAGTTGAGTTATCACCGGTAGTCATCTTGATAAGGCGGTTCATCATGATGGTCGCGGCCTCTTTGTCGGCGTCGGATGTGAGATGTGGGTTGGTGATGAACGTGGTTGCACCATCGGCTGTGATGCCCAGGCCGCCGACTGACTGAGAACCGTGGGTAATGTAGACCTTCATCTGGATAGTGTTCTCAAAAGGGCCGTTGCATGTGCCTTGGAAGAAAATCTCGTTGCCATCAGTTGTGTTCACAGACGACCACCAGTTGAGGCGCTGGCCGGATTGGGCGAGGATACCGGATCCCTTTGCATAAAGGTCAATGGTGGTCTGGTTTGGTGCAGTGAAAGCGGTCGTAGGCTCGGCGTGCATGGCGGTGCTGGTGTTGAACTTGATTGTGAAAATCGGGTGATCTTTGATCTCAGCGCCGACAGGGAGATCGATCCAGTCAGCCTCGTCTGGGAGAGTAACGCTGCTTGTTCCAGCCGCGACGGTCTGGAGCTGATCGGCAGGGCCAATACCAGAGTTGAAAAGAATGCGAGGTGTGGACATGGTTCCAGCAGCGAGCAGAACGCTACCTCCTGCGTTGACGTTGTAGATGATGCGTTGGCCATCAGCGGTCTCAACCTCCACGCCAGTGACTGACGACCCTGTACGGACAGCACGAATGACCTTCGTGTTCATCGTGAGCTTAAAGTTTGAGAGATCCTGAGCAAGTGGTAGATATGTCTTCACGGCGCCTGACCGAAGACCATTGGCCTCGTTCCAGGGCGGATGTCCGAATACCTGAGCAGTATTAGTAATAATCAAGTATCAACTTCGGCGTCCGGTGATACTCACGTCAACTTTGGCATTCGGCTCCTCGATGAAGTCGGTCTCTGACCAACCTTGGCCGGCGAAGAACTGGGAAAGCACACTGTAAGCCTCGTCGTTGTATCGGTTGCCATCCACAGAGCCATAAGTCTGTCCAGGGTTGCGCTCCCACACACGCTCCGCGGCTGTAGAGACGTCCGCCCATTTCCAGCCTATCGGCCATTTGTCATCAAAGTCACGATCCTGTGGCTTGACAAACATCATGGCGTTCACGGAGCTGCCTCCGCCGAGCAAGCATCCCGCTATGTCGGCAGTATCTGTGCAGTAAGCTGGACTTCCAACGTCGCTGAGGTAGTAGCCATATCCTGGTACATCGTACATGGTGACAGATGAGTTCCAGTCCAAGGTATTGGTATTGCCGGATGATGCAAGCGAGGGGCCACCACGCTCAATCAACAATACCGCGGCGCCGCTCTCGGCGAGCCTTTCGGCCGCAATGATACCAGCAGGTCCAGCACCAGCCACGATGTAATCGTAGGTCGCGTTGGCGACGATTACGGTGGTATTTCCTCCAGTGACAGGCGTTGTCGAGTTACCAGTCCCAGGCGTCGTGGGTGTTGTCGAGTTTCCGCCTCCAGATCCGGAGCCAGTAGCCAGGGCAGCCCACGTCGCGTAGTCTGCACTCTTCGCGTTCTCCATTGGCATACCAAAAGCCCCAAATCCGCCGCTGTGGTAGTTTAGCGTGGCTGAAGCAGTCGAAGCATCCGTCAATGGGTCGACGGAAAACGCCCAACCCATGATGTTCACGTCCGGTGATTTGTACAGGACCAGGCCAGTAGATACATCATCGCTGATACAGTTTGAGCAGAGGAAGGTGTAGGAAAAGGCCGTATCGTTGACGAAGGTACCATCAGGAATTGGAGACATGGTGAATTCACCGCTCTTGACGGCAGGATTGGTGTAACCACTAAAAAGGTGTTAGTAACGGTTTCAAGCACATTTGTGCTGAGCATTCACGTCGCCTGTCTGAAAGATGATACGATCTCGCCATCATTCGGGTACGCAACCACAAGAAGATTGCCAGTCATGCTCTGACCCATGCTAAAACCCGCCCAACCGCCTCCATTGGTGATGGGTGCCTGAATCTGGGCGATAAAGTCGGTGGTGGGATTCTCGGGAAGTGCGATACCGAATGTATAGCCTGAAGCATGTTGATAACCGTTGAAAGTGATCCCTGTTTTGGCGTCCCTATATGGAGATGATGTTTGTGCTGCAGCTCGAAGAGCAAAGAGCGCAGAGGAAAGAATGAATGAACGTGACATTTTGTCGATGAAGGTTGATCGTTAACGAATGTGCGGCACGGCCTGCAAAAGAATGACAAAAGCCGTCAAGGCTGTAAAGAACGACTTCCTAGAAAGAGGAGAATAAACGAAAAGAAGGAATGCAAGCAAGCAAGCAGCTTGTATGGTGTCTCTAGATTGCGTGCCGGGCTCTTAAGTATGCTAGGCATCGTTCCGGACGTTGCGGGTCTTACAGTCCTCAATCTCTATGCTCGAATCCTTCTGCTGGCTTATCAGAGCCCCGGCATGTTCAGTACAGAGTCTCGACTCGTGGCACCCTGTTCACGGACCTGGATGGGCTATGAGAGCCCAGCAATCTGGTCTTGAGAGGCCATTTCACACGTCATTGCCGTGCATGGCGCCGGCACCTACGCGGGAGGTAGATTGCGTGCCACGCATGCGAAGTAAAGCCGATGAAGGCTCCGGAAACGCTTGCGAATAAGGGTGATGTGATTCGTTGACGATGGTGTTTCATGAAGGTTGGTGCAGCTCTTGCTCCGAAGTGGAGACTGGCCGTTTCGAAACGAGGCGGCTAGCGCGACATGCTGTCCTCACAATTTACGACGCGATCTTGAGACAACATGGTAAAAATCTTCACATTGCCAACGATGTTCAAGTTGTGCTTGCGAGGATGTCTACAAACACCTACTAATCTTCTTCAGCGATATAGACATAGCTTCCTGCACTTGAGCGAATTAAGGACCATCATCCTGCTGGCGCGAAGTAACAGTTGTTGCGTGTAACGCTACGTTCGGAACCTGCCAGCAGGTGTGTTGAGCCGCTTTATTCGGACCGACGTCCTGAGGAAAATATATGGCAAATGGCACTGTGTGACTACGCGAGACGGTGAGGAAGTTCAAACTACCGATGGGTCATGTTCTGGAAGATCACCGGCGAGAACTGTGCATGCAGGTGTGAATTTCAGCAGAATGCTGCCAATAAAGCAACCCATCATATTCCCCTCCCATCTTTAATCTCCAAAGCTCACCCATCCTGCGTCAACGGCTGTTCCCCAATGCCCGCATCCTTCGCCTCCCTCTCCACCGCCGGCTTCTCCTTCGCATCAATCGCCTTCTGCACCGTCAACGCCGGGCCCTCATACCCAATCGCCTTCAGCCACTTGGGATCGATGTTCTCCAGGGCAAGGTACGGACTCACATCCGAGTTGGGGAACTCGACGTTGCACTGTGCATAGCCCATGCCGAGATGTGCCCAGGGGTTGTTGTGCAGGTATGTGATGTCGAAGTCTTCGTAGCGTGGCGTGGAGATGACTTCGCAGTATTGGTTTGAGGAACCGGGCCAGACGGCTGGGGGTGGGTGGTTAGTATGGCGGGCCGGGAGGGCTGGTGTGTCAGGACTTACCGTTGACACGGCCGGTGTCGTTGTTCTTGTACCATGATCTGCAGTCGCTCTTCCAGACGGTATGTTTGATCCACTCTTGCGCGTGCTCGTTGAAGCGGTCGGTGATGTCTTGTCGAGGGACCCATGACTTGATGTGATCCTTTTGCATCTTCTTGATGATCTGCACGGCGTACTCGCAGACCTTGAACAGTGGGCCAGTTACAGAGCCGTTCTCCACGGGCCTACAGTTTTAGTCAGCTATCCGTTGTTCATAACAAGAAGCGTCACAGAGCCAGCGCAGTGGCCACTGAAATGTGGTGCTTACCATGTAGGACCAATGAACATAAGCCAATTCGGCATATCCGGGCATCCAAGACCGAGGTATCCCTCTGGCTCGGTCTTCCACTTGTCGTACAGATCAACTCCGTTCCTGCCAATGATTGGGAATCGCGGCTTGTATGTGACGTCGAACCCAGTTGCGCAAACGATGGTGTCAACTTCGCGGTGCTTTCCGTCATTGCCGATAACACCCGTCTCGTCAATTTCGTCGACGGCAGTGAAGTGCACGTCGACATTGTCTTTCTGGATGGCTTCCATGTATGGGTCTCCTGGTGTGATACGGCGGCCTGTGGCTCGTCAGTATAATGATCATCTAGAAGCCGCGCAATTGCAGGACTTACATCCGACCTCGAACTTCGGCGTGAAGCCCTCCAGCAGCCGTTCATCTTTGATAAACTCCTTCATGCGCTGCCTGAACAAATCCTGCGCAGCCTTCTGGCCCTCGCTGCCCGAGTAGAACGCGCCCCACAAACCATTGACTTGCCCTTCAATGTCCTTGGCATGAGCAAGAAGCTTCTTTGGGTCGCGTCTAAACTCCTCTCGTTCCTCCTCGGTGTACTCTTTGTTTTGACCGAAGTTGTTTGCAATTTGCACAAACCATACAGCGGTGCGAACGAAAACATCCATGTGTTTAACATGCGGCTGCATTGTTGGCACGGATTGAATGGAAGATGCGCCAGATCCAATGACGGCAATTCGTTCACCGGCCCATTGCTCTTTCTGGTACTCTTGTGGCCACTTGGCGGTGTGAACGATCCGGCCTTTAAAGCTGTTGATGCCCTTGATAGCGGGCCATTTGTAGTTATTCAGAATTCCCGTCGCGTAGAAGAACAGGTCACACTCTTCCTCGAACTCTTTCTCTTCGCCCGAGGGTGTCTTTTGCCGTAATGTAATCTTCCATTTTCCAGCATCTTCATGCCACTCGGCGCGGACCACCTCGGTATTGAAAGTCATGTATTTGCGGAGATCAAACACTTCCACGACCTTCAGCAGGTACTTCTGGATGTCAGGGGCGTAGGAAAAGAAGCGGGGCCAATCCGGGTTGAGAGCAAAATTGAGAGTGTAGGCATGGGAGGGAATATCGCAGGCGCATCCTTGGTGCCATCAGCAATATGCGCCACACTGGATACGTGCATCGAATATACCTGGATATCTGTTCTCTAGCCATGTGCCTCCGATATCTTCGTTCTTCTCGTATATGACATGTTCGACGTTCTGACAATGCTTTTGTAGCTGGTAGGCCAGCGTGATGCCAGAAACACCAGCACCTACGGTCAGTACCTTGAGCTTCCTCGAAGAAGGATCCTTTTCCTATTAGCCACATCACTCCAAACAAATTCGGTCACTCACATCGTAGACGATGTTCGGGATATCGTAACCGCTACTACCGGGGGTCGAGTAGTCCCATTTTCCATTGCTATCCAGGGAGTTCAAGTCTGGTGCCATTACGATAAGTGTGTGGTGCTACGGGTCGTGGAGCGTTGATCAAGCTGGAGGAGCTGATTTGCGTTTTATATCCGGTCGTACAGACTTGATCAACATGCAGGGTTGTACACCAATATTACGTGCCCAGCAAGAGCTAATTTCTTACACCTTGGCTCCAACGGTCCGATGCCCAAATCCTTGTCTGTAACGCAGGTGTGGTGAGCACGATTAGCGGTGATCAACAACGATGGTAGGGCAGCATTTGGTGTCGTTCTCGGCGACGAATTGAGTGAAGCTTCTACGCGTGCTAGCAGCCGAAGAATTCAGTTGGAGCGTGCTGGATCGAGGTTTAACCATCCCAGCAGCCGCCCGGGCGTAGATGTACCACGGTGGGGAAACCCTGGACATGAACTTTGAACCGACTCGTAGAATCTGACACAGTATGAGTACCTGACTATTCTCGTCGATGACAAATGGTTGTTCGCTCTCGTCGAATCAAGATGCGCGGAATTCCGCAATGATCCTCTCATAAATACACAGTAGGCGGGGTCTGTTGCGGGGTACGCAACTGGTACAACACCTCGGTTCAGTTGCACATTACTCCTAAAAGGACCAACGCATGAGACCGTTGTTAGCACTCACTTGGCGTGTGGGTCGTTTCTAGCTGCGTGCTGATGTTATTGGTTGAACTTCTTGAACGTAAGCCAGGCCTCCCAGCCATATTTGGACCTTATCGAGTAAAATGCTCAGAAAATGTGGAACAAGCGTTTCTTACAGATTTGTGAGAATATAGAGAAATCGAGCTATTTTCGCAACATATGACTATACTCAAAGGCGGCATAGTGTGACGAAGCGTTCGTACCTACCAAAAGTTCGAGATGGGCGCAATTTGGAACTCCTGCTAACCTCCTAAGGCAGCCCGAAAGGTCCAACATCGCAGTAGCGGAACCGAGACGATATCATTTCAGGAGTCGAAGCTTTTTGTTGTGGAACTGAGCAAGGCAGGCGGTGTCCAGTCTGACACGTGGTGCCCAGCCTGTCCCGAGCTGCGTTTCGGCGTTTGATGCTCAGGTGGCTCCTAAAGTGGCGGCAGCCATGCCCAACGCGACTGAGTGCCTGGGAAGGACATGGCTCAATGTGACAGGACTGATTGGACGGTACCGTCCCACCCCTTTGCGGAAAAATGCGTCATTGAGAATTGAGGGTTGCGATCCACAAAGTGCTGCAGTGAGAGATTGGCGAATGTAGGGTGGAACTTGGGGGTTTGGAAGTAGCCGGTGCTTTTGTCGCAGCTCACTTCTGGGTCTAAGTTGTGTAATCTTACGGAACGACACTCGACTTCGACGACCTACCGACTCGACCCGATCAAGCTTTCTACAGCTTCCGCCATCTTCCCGAAGATTAACGCTTGCTCGCCGTGTGGATCAGCTACCACGGTAGGCTTCCCGCGATCAGCATCATCAGAGATCCTGGCATGCAGCGGAAGCTCGCCCAGCATTGGCAAGTCGTATTTCGCACACATATCTCTGATCTTCTTCATATTGCCGAATACTTCATGGACACTGCCACATCCCGGACATTTGAAGCCGGCCATGTTACAGACCAACCCCAGTAATTTTACATCCACCTTTTTGAAGAGCTCTACACCTTTCACGGCATCTTTGAGCGACAGATCCTGTGGTGTTGATACAATGATGGCGCCATCAAGGATGAGTTGTTGAGTGATTGTGAGCTGGACGTCTCCTGTGCCTGGTGGCATGTCCAGGACTAAGACGTCCAAGCCGCCCCAGTCTACTTCATGCAGCAGCTGTTGCAGCGCCTTCATGACCATGAGCCCACGCCACGCCACTGGGGATGACTCGGGTATAAGATAGCCCATGGACATGGATTTGAGACCATAGTTGGAGAGCGGCAGAAGCTGATTGTCTACCGTGGGCGTTAGAGTTGGCTGAGTTGTCAGGCAGGTCACGGACTAACTCGATGATAGTCGTGGTTCGCCGGAAAGATTGAGTAGCGTAGGTATTGAAGGTCCGAAAATATCGGTGTCAAGTATGCCGGCCTTGTAGCCTCTGCGTGCGAAGCTCAGAGCGAGATTTACTGCCTTCTGTCTCAGCGTTCGCCTAGTGCCAGCGCCGGTAGCTCATACCAGCAATCGTGCTCTTGCCCACTCCGCCTTTTGCCGAAGACACAGCAATGATTTTCCGCACATCTTTTATGCTTCTCTTTTGCGGTAGGCCTCGCTGCATGCGCGGCAGTTGCGGAGGTGCGCCGGAGCGCGGGAGGCCCTATTCCAAGATGCCATCAGCAACTGATCTTGGCCTTTACTGCAGACGCCATACCAAGGGATTCTCATGCTGAAGTGTGCGCAGCGTGGAGAATAACCGTAGCTTCAGCATCGCATCGTGGTTGCGACAGCTTTGCGGAGTTCATGGCGGAGGTGGCGTGCAGCTGATCGGCGAAAGGAAGCGCCGACGAGCTCCAACTTTTTTGTGGGGCGCAGATTCTCTCTTCGCAGCGCGAACACGGCAAACCTATCGCAACACCGCACAGCATGAAGAAGTCCAAGATTAGAGGTGCCTAGCCCATGTATCGCTATAGAGATTCTTACTAATAGACAGGGCAGATTTCGACCCCGAGTCTCTCTTCGACCCTGCACCGAGCTCGAGCTCAAATGAAGGCTCCGACACGGAAATTTCCGACGTGGAAGATGCCAACGCAGGACGTGAACACTACACAGCCGTCGGCAAGAGCAAGCTGAGAGAGAAGGCGGATGCTCCGCTGGCGCCAAAGTACACGGGGCGGACGGTCACACGCGATGAGCTGGACGACAGCGACAGCGATGATCCGTTCGCGAAAGGCTTCGACGATATCGACAGCGATGAGGACGCGGACCAATTGGATGGAGAGAATGGTCTGAATGTGGACGACGACGAGGACAGTGCTGAGGAGGACATGAACGGCGCCATGGGCGAGGACGACGAGGACATGGAGAGCGAAGATGAGGATGGCAGCGAAGAAGACGTTCACGGTGCCGACTCTTCCGAGGAGCAATCTGGCGACGACGCAAAACCAGACGCGTCCGCAGTGCGCGGCCTGATGAAGGATACTAAGGCCTTTACCTCCAACCTAGCCGCTGGTATACAGTCCGACGTCGCGAAAGGCAAGGCTGTGAAGACGCAGCGCAAGACCTTCGACACCCTGCTCAACACGCGCATCCGCCTGCAAAAGGGCCTCATTGCTACCAACTCGATGGCTGCAGATGCACACAAGCAGGCCACCGCACCTACAGCCTCGATACAAGCCGCTGAGACGGCTGCACTGCAGCTGCTCAATAATCTAACCGACTTACGCATTTCCCTCGAAGATGCACGCACTGGGAGCAAGCGGAAGCGCACGGCGTTTGATCTCGATACCCCTTCATCTGAGATCTGGCGGTCGATAACGAGCACGGAAAAGTCTGCGCTCCCACACCGCAAAGCTGTGCTCGAGCGCTGGTCCACAAAAACTCGCGCGACCACCGTCACCAACAAGCAGAATCGACTCAACGCGGATGTCACACAGACGCTCACGGAAGTCCTCGACTCGCAGCTCACTTCGTCACATCTCATCACACGTACACAAATACCACGCTCATGTGCACCAATCCAGTCCAATGCCTCGAACAAGGGCTCCTTACCAGATCCCGCCATCTACGACGATGCTGATTTCTATGGCCTTATGCTGAAGGAACTACTTGAGCAACGGAGCGCGGATAATGCCAATGGCGGCGCAGCAGAGTTTGTGGTGCAGGCACCATGGCAGGTTGCGAGAGAAGCCAAGACCAAGAAGATTGTCGACACGAAAGCCAGTAAAGGGCGAAGGTTGCGGTACACTGTGCAAGAGAAGCTACAGAATTTCATGGCACCAGAGGAGCGTGGAGATTGGAATGAAAGGCAAAGAGACGAGTTATTCAGTAGCTTGTTTGGTCAACGCATGGCGCTCGGCGAGCATGAGGATGTGGAGAGCGAGCAGGAGGACGACGCTGTAGATGCTGCGGAGGCGGGGTTGAAATTCTTCACGAGCTGAGAATAGACACTATAGATTGGTATCTTGCCTATATGCACATGAAGCCCACGCAAATGTGAATCAAAGGTGATCGGTAACTGATACAGGAGCCGACCAACGTCCGGCTTTCCACAACCGTCGTCCCGTCCCGCACCACCTCGGCCACAAAGCCGAACAGGGTCCAAGCTCACAAAGTCAACACCATCCCACCTCGACACGAGCCATCGTAACATCCTCAAGGCCGCTTTCCACCTGCTTCAAAGCACTCTGCTGCGCCAACATCCCCTCCCCTCCCCACCTCGCGCGCCAATTGCACCCCACAATGAACACAATCAGCCCTCCCCCCCAAATCCGGCGCATCTCAGCCGGCAAGCGCGCCCTCGGCGTCTTCGTCGGCATCGCAGGCGGCCTCGGAGCCAACGCCCTGCTCGGCTACTCCGTACTGTCCTTCTACACGCGCGGCACCCAATTCGTGCCCTACGACACGTCCGCGTCCGACTTCAGCACCGCGCTGTTCGAGAAACACAATCCCAGCGCCAATCCGCCCGTCTGCATCGATCACGCCATCAAGTCGATACCGTATGCGAAGTTGCCCGAGAAGTACCTGCGCAAGGCAAGCGGGGGTGGCGTGGGCGTCGATCAGGCACAGCTCGCGACGGACTTTTGTAGGGGCGTGTGGGGCGGGTTGGCGTATCGGGTGCAGAGGCGGTATTTGGAGAGGAAGTATCGGGGCTTGCTGGGGCGGGAGGGGCATCTGTGGGACGTGAAGGAGTTGGAGAGGAGTGGGTATGAGGTTGGGACGAAGATTACGGATCATTTCGAGGTGGTGGAACATACGGACGAGAAGGTTCGTTTCCCAGGCGCTAGCTTCCCGCGTTGAGTGCAGAGCGATTGCTGATGGAAGACTATGCTAGGTCATTGTGAGATGTGGTGACTCGCCGCTGAATACTGATCACCGGCCCTCGGACGGACTGTTTTCCATGGAGGTCTCGACGGACGATCAGGCGCAGATGGCGACGTTTCATCTCAAGTCGGTGTTTGTGAATACGACGCCCGACGGCAAGGAGTCGCAGCCGCTACCGTGGAACTTCCAGTTGGCGCATCGGTGGTATACGAAGCTGTGGATGGAGAGTGCGACTAGAAAACTGTTGAAAGAGTAGGCGTTAGAAGGGTTGACATGTGCAAGAAACGAGGCGCTCGAAGAGACGCGGCTGAAGATAATATCGAGACCACAACTGGCTCGTACGTGTGTAAGTAGGCATAATATCAAAACTGTACTCATCTTACTTCTCCACAAAACGGTCCGTCGAAGTCTTTACTGTCCGGTCTTGGCATTGACTTCCATAGCATTGCGCAACATGCTCCATCCCCGCCCTCAATCCGCCGCACCCTCAAATTGACCCACTGTATTCGTTGCTGAAGGTCGCGTATGCAGATACGCGCATCTGTGTTTTGGTAAACTCGTTGGGTCTGCCGGTGTTGTTCATGGTTCATGGAGGGTGTTGGGAATTGGTGGAGGAAGGGGGGGGAACCATTTGAAGCTGATCAATGCCATTGGGAACAGTTTGGTGGGTGCTAGTATTCGTATCGCGCGGCCATTCTCGTCTCTGCAAGTGGTGAAGTTTATCCCAGTCTTCTCAAGCAATGAAGTCATTGACACTTTCCAGGAGGGTCGGGGGTACCTCAGTGAGCAAATATGAAAGCTGACACATCAGGCTAAGTATCATCACCTCGATGGACTCCGATCAAAGACCACCACTCCAAGACTATGTGGACGTATACTTTGCAACATCTCAATCATCCCGGCTCAACTTCTAAACCTTCTGCTTCGCCATCCACTCCTCCGCCTCGGCCTTGAACTCCTCCCTCCATCTCGTTAACGGCGGTCGCCCATACACTACATCCCCTACACTCCACAGCATGCGCTTCTTGTCCGTCTCCTCGCTGACGTCGTTGTCCGGACAGATGATGTAAAATTTGCCCTCGGACATCTTCGCATACATGTACTCTGCGACCTGCGATCCGGACCACGCGCCGGCCGGTTTCTGCGCCGAGGTGCCGGGGACGTTGCCGGACTTGAATAGATGTCAGCCGTGACTTGAACATAGAAGCCGGATGGGGAAAGGAGGTGAGAGGGTGGGTAAAAGGAAGGGTGGAGGACTTACAAGTCCCGTAAACGTCCATCCCGGCACCAGCAAATGCACACCAACATTCGTGTCCTTCAGGTCGAAGCTCAAATGCTCGGTGAGCGCCTTCACAGCCGCTTTGCTCGCGTTGTACGCTACGTTTCCCGGCGGATTCGTGATGCCTTGTTTACTTCCTGTGACGACAATCGCTGCCGCCTCGTCTGAGGCCCGCGACTGGAAACTCGGGACGTAGGTGTTGAGGCCGTTGATTACGCCTTGGAGATTGGTGTGGAGGATCTATCTTACTTTCAGCGACATATATGACGTATCTCGATGAGGGCTTGAGATTGGATGGAGTTGGGATGGAATTGGACGCACTTTATCGAAATACTCCTCATCGCCCCAGCTTCCCTTTGCCGTGACGCCCGCGTTGAGCATGAGGAAATCAACTTCGCCAACCTCGTCTCTTAATTTCTTCCACGCTGTGCGATCTCCGACATCGCTTTTGACACATTTGACATCGCCTTTGAGATTCTTTTGCGCTAGGTCAAGTGTTTCTTGATTAAAGTCCGCGATTGTGACTTTCATCGAGTGCTTCAAGCATAGCTCTGCGACTGCGTAGCCGATCCCAGAGGCGCCGCCGGTGATGAGGGCGCGGGCGGAGGGACGGAACACAGATGCCATTGTTGCGTGATGGGACTTGAAGCTATACAAGTGAGGAT
>TARA_R110002003_G_scaffold27_11_pt1 | contig 22347 bp, 16 predicted proteins | sample TARA_R110002003 | Tara Oceans TARA_R110002003 (sample SAMEA4396441) | marine metagenome | biome: Westerlies Biome; feature: [SRF] surface water layer (ENVO:00010504); material: water (ENVO:00002006), including particulate matter (ENVO:01000060) such as... | depth 5 m
GAACCGCAAGAAATGTACACACTGCCAGGCAAACCAGACAGCTACCGCCAAAACATGGTGGGCTATCCATGTGGCTTCAGCATCGGGCGCGCACCGGGCCAGCCGACGGATTACTACTTCTCGATGGATAATCAGGATAATCGGGGGAGGGGTAGTGCAATGCGAAGGTTATAATGCGACTTGGTACCTTACCTAGATGCTAGAAAAGGCTATTTCGCTATCCTGATCTAGGTCCACAAGGCTCTTTGGGTTCGCGAGCAGGATACATGGTGTTCGCCGTTGTTGTAGTAAGTGCTACAAGCGAAGAAATAGCACCCACGACCGCAGCGTACGACAATCTTACATCGCCACCCTCTACCCCCGTCCCCATGATATGACTCCTTCTTTCCCGAAGTCTTAACCAAAAGTCGCGATTTGATCCTCAAGTTCATTGTGGACCGTAGCTGGGCCGCCAAGGTCTTGGACCGCCCACAAGCGTCCGGCACCGCATGCCCCTTCCGGCCACACTTTTCGGTCCCACGATAAGACTCTTCGGCGTCCCAGAAACTGCACCGCGAGGGAGAAAATCGTCGTCCGAGGATCGTCCAGAGTGGGTTTCGCACGGCGATGACTCGGCGATGTGTGGCGGAGCCATGGCGACGTGTGGGATGATTTGCGCCGGGTCAATAGTCTATCGTGGAGAAATATTGACGTCGGACGAAAGTTTGCTGTAGACTAGCTTGGCGTGCTATTTCCTGTCTCGAGTCCATCCCTGTATATATCGTGTCCATCCTTCATTCTTCTTCATCCTTATATATCCCTCGATCAGAAAAGCCCCCCGGCGGCATATACAGCAACGCCCACCGCCTGCAAGAATGCTCCCCCAAATCCCATCCAGGCATCTTCTCCCCCTGCACGACCCCCCTTTCTCCCGCACCGCTACCCCAATAAACACCCACTCCCACTCCTACCCATCCCCAACCCCTTACCCGCCCCGCACACTCCCCCACACCCCCTCAAACGCATACACGCCCGCCCAAGCCCTCGAAATCGTCTCCCGCCACGGCGTCACCAAAGCCCACATGCGGCTGGACAAAACCTTCCTGAGCGCCGTGGCCGCCGGGACGATCCTAGCGTTTGCGTGCGCGACCCTCGTGTCCACGAACACGGCGCCATGGTACCAGGAGCACGCGCCAGGCCTGCTCCGCACGCTCGCCGCGCTCATGTTCCCGTACGGGCTGGTCATTGTGCAGCTCACGGGCAGCGACCTGTGCACGGGGAGTTTCCTGTACACGAGCGTTGCGGCGCTGCAGGGGCGGGTGGGCGTGGGGCGGATGGTGCGGCATTGGGGGGTGACGTTTTGCGGGAACTTGGTTGGGTGTTTGGGCGTGTGTTGGGTGGTTGTGGGATGTGAGTTGTGCATCGAATTTTGGGCTCGGTTTGCGGTATGCTAATGTGTTGTGATGCCAGATGGGGGGATATTCGAGGGCGAGGTGTATCGAACGGAGGCGTTGCGGTTTGCGTATAGGAAACAGGTTGTGCCGGAGTGGCATCAGATTTTCCTGCGAGGCGTGGGGGCGAACTGGCTGGTGTGTATGGCGTGTTATTTGGGGTGTTCGGGTCGAGACGTCGTGTCCAAGGTCGTGGGCATCTGGTGGCCGACATTCGCCTTTGTGTCGCTCGGCTTTGGTGAGTTGAATTACAAACTGTTTGAGAGACGTTACTGATGGATCGAGCAGATCATGTAGTCGCTAACATGTTTCTCATTCCGAACGCTATATTCCACGGCTCACCGGACATTACTGTGGGACTGTATATCTGGAAAGGTATCCTCCCTGCGTTACTCGGGAACATCCTAGGCGGTGGCTTGTTCGTTGCGCTCTTGTATTGGTATTTGCACCTGCAAGGTCAGGAGGACGTCGCTATTGATGGGATGTATTTCGAACCAGCGGGAAAGAAGAGTAGTTGGAGCGGCGCGGAGACATGGTTCAAACGACGCGATGTCAATCGGGGCAAGCATGAGGATCACGTATGAAAGTAGAGTGAGAAGATGAAAATGCGCATTGAGTATGAGAGAAAGAATTCCACGTAAGACTTTGACGATCCAGATATATGAAACATGGACGGGGAAAGACAGGATGCCATGGGAATGGGAAAGGTGAACCTCAGAGCAGACTAGGCTGCCCGCATGTGGTCCCTGGGCATTCACATAGTAGACTGCTAGACTTGGTGAAACTGGGCCACCTGCAATCGGAGTCCAGTATTACCATCTGGCCGCAGCCCATCTCCAGCGATGCGAGATTCAATGGGTTCGCAATCCCCGGCTGCACTGAGTTGGCATCTTCAGATACTTCATTTTCCGAGCGGTTTTCCATGCATGCGCAGGAACTACTCCATGTCCGGACGCTCATCCTCTGGCAACCAGCCAATACCAGGCTTGCTCTTGCTCTCCCACTTCGTCGTGGTGCCCTCCCAGGCAGGCTTGCCAGCGCGACGCAGCGCAAAACTCGTGTCGATCACTTCGTCTTCATCATCATTGTTGTTGGCCGCGGCACCTCCCGGCTGGAAAACTTGGGCGTTAATCATACGGTTTCGAAGTCTGATCTGCGCCTGGGCGGTAATCTCCTTGAGCTGAGCGGCGGTGAAGGCTGGAAAGTGTGATTTCTGTATCTCCTCGATGGGTAGGTCCCGCACGAGCTGGATGAGCTGGTTGTCGTCGCTTTCGGCCCAGGCAATATTGGAAGTCTCACGTGTCTGTCCGACCGGAGCCTTGCTTGGAGGATTATCGGATGGCGACGCGTCTGACTGCTTCGCTTGCATGATTTCGGACTTTTGTCGAAAGTGTGGGTGTGTATAAAAGATGGTCGCTTTGTATATGGCTGGGCCTGTCCTATTGATGGCGATAAAGCTGCGTGATGTGAACAAATAGCCCAAGCAATGGTCCCATGACGCCTTCACGCCTGGTGCGTCGTGACATAAACGAGTAGAAGATTCAAATCTCGTTGACGTGGTTTTGTCGTACACTTGGAGCATACTCACAGCTGAAGAGTCTGGCACAATGTGCGTCGAGCTTCGCAGTGGGAGATGGTAGCTGATCCTCTTGTGATGGGCTTGTCGCGTTGCGAGAAGAGGTTTGTAGTCGGATGCGAAGGTGAGGCGAAGTTGCCCTTGACGCGCCTGCTGTGTTGTTGAGCTAGACCAGCAGCGCCCGGGCACGGACTCGAGGTGAAGGCGACTTTCAGTGTGCGGTGTTGCTTTAGGCCTAATGAGTCCTTGGCGTTATGGTATTCTGGTTATGCCTAGCAGGTGGCGGGAAGTGTACACGAAAGTTCTAAGGCACAATTGTATAAGGAATACAACAGCCCGTAGGGCCTTAGTGATCTATGTGGTCTGTCCTAGGCTTGCATACTTGCACGAGGGCCTCCAGCAAGGGCTTCCTTCACCGGCGGTAAAATGCGGCAGTCGACGCGCTGCTGGTTGATAGTCTGTGGCAGAGTGATGATTATGGCGGCGAGGCCTTGTTGGTCTCGGATCCTTTTCATCTCATGGATGGGCTTAGTGCTGGAAAGAAGTATATATGACATGGTTATCCGCACTACCTATTGGACATAGGAGAGGGTCCTGCATGTGTGGTACGAGAACGATAAGAAGTATGCAAAGTACATCTCATATGGAGATTCGCGAATTCGAACACGATATGGTTCATTTCGGAAGGGACTGGTCCATCGTGAAAGAAGTTGCCCAAAGGAATGTTTTAACCATTTGAATCGATGGACATTTGGTTGGGCGTCCAGAGTAGTTGACGGAGTCAACGTATGTTACTGTACTTGAAAGCGAAGCTCGTGGGTGAGAAGATAGCTGAATAAATATGGTACGAAAAGGTTGAAGAAATCATGGGCTCCAAACGTGGAACCCAAGCCAAGTTTCTCAGGCAATCATTTCATGTCGGACCTGGCATCCTCTCATGGTTGGGAACAAGAATGAAATCCGACCTTGGTGCAATTCGCACAAACCTGAAGCGGGCAACAAGTATGACAATGCTGAACGTGGGCGCATACACTGTACGCAGGTGAGTCGCGCAAATTCTGTAGTGGCAGAGCATCGCGAAACCATGCTGAACGGACTCTCCATGGTCTCCGTGGTAGTGATGAATGGCCTAAAAATTCGGCGGCAGAGATCCTGACGTTGGCAAATTCGTCGGTTACGTTCGTCCACGGGCGCTTCCGGAGAGTGTCTGGGAATACCTGGAGATGGTCAAAAGCTCACTCGAGAGGGAGATTGAAAAGGATGGCAACATCGCAGGAAAGGAGGAGGCAAAAGACGGAATGCAACCGAGGCGCCTGCAAGCTCATCGTAAGATGAAGATGAACAGTCTCGGCCACTTGCCGGTGTTGCTCATTTCGACATGGCACGATGGCGCCAGCCGGCCCTTTACACCAATTCAGCAGTGCTCGTGCGATGGCTCCAGACCGACATGACAGGATTCGGCAGCCTCATTTCGCTTCTGCACCAAGCTTTCACCCGTTACTATTAACATCCCGTTTCTGTCACTCATTCACGCTGCATTAACGGGATCTACATTAAGTGTCAGGGGGAGGGCCCTTGCGATTGGGCGCGACCCCAGAGTTTGAACTTCATTCTGGCCGAGCCTCCGAGGCCATTGGCCGTGACTGTGGATGAATGTGCTGACGGCGGCACGTGTAAGTTTGCCTCTCGTGAAGGAGGCGGTCAGCATGCGTGGGCGGTCAAAACGTGCGAGGCCGTTGCCACGGACGGAGCGGCTGGATCGTGAAAGAGAGAGCCCAGCCGATGCGCGCAGAACCAGCGGTGACGGCATCTCGTGTTTGGATGGCGTGGGAAGATCAAGCGCGCTGGCTGGTTGCTGCCGAAATGGCGTGGAGATGGATGGGACGAAAGGGGAACCGAGTTGGGGCGGCTGATGCTTAATCTCCACTCCTCGGTCTTGGCATTTCCCGCTATCGATTTGGGGGTCTCAGCGCCCTTCTGCCAATGTCCGCCTCGCACACGGCGCCCACAGCGCACAGCGTGCAGCAGCGCCAACTCTTCGGCCATCGCAGCGCGCGCCTGGCGTCGTGCATCGCGTGCGACGTGTGATGCAGTGCGCAAGCTCGGAGAACTATCGCCTCGAGTTGTTTCGCTTCAGGCGGCTCAGGGCACGTGAAAGGCGGTGAAGTCGTGTCGGGAAAATAGCCATCGCTACGCTGACCCACCCATGCAGGTTCTGCGACGCTGACACTCGCTGAACCATTCAAGGACGCTCAAGGATACCGCTTCGGTCAGTGATCTCCAGGAAAAGCCCCCATGTCAGTGGCCTTGCGCAGTGGCCCAAACATCCAACGGCCCAGCAGATAAGGGATGCCCCTGAAGATACCACCCAATTTGGTCAGCTGGCAGAGCTGTTCGAGCGCTTTGAGACAAGCAGCGTGGAGCCGTTGCAGGCCCGCTCTCGCTGCCGCTCACTCTACATGCCCAATGACCATATGTGTTGCTGACATCCTATGGGAGCGCATATGCGAGGAATAACCGCCGGGCTGACCAGCCGCACGCAATAACAGAGCCTCGAACAACAACCAGCGCTGCACCACAGGGCGCCGTTCAATTACTGCAACACGAGCAGCCACCGAAGCCATTCACGACGAACCTGCCGGTCGCGGTTTAGCGTCAGGAACGCACGGCTTCTGAGTGGCCACCAGCGGGCCAGGATAGTGTTGTTCCTGCATTAGCACAAACATCCGCCGGTCCACTCGCTGCACTCGAATGGAACCAGCCCCTGGTCGCCCAACCTGTCTCCCCCTTTCAGTGGCCAATTGTTTCCGGTCCGCGCTACCGAGCTGTAATCTCCCTTCTGTACATAAGACTTCTGAACTTCCCAGAGCTGCTTTCCTCTCCACTTCACCAGCCAACTCATCAGCTCAAGTCCTTTGACCCTTCGGTCTGTCCATTCGTTGTTGCCAACTACTACTATCATTAATAATAATTCCAACTCGCCAACTCACCAAACCACCCTCTCAACCTACCCAAGTTCAAATACCCTAAATCAGCCAAAATGCGTTACACCATTGCCGCCTTCGCTGCTTTCGCCAGCCTCGCTGCCGCCGTCCCCGGCTACGGATACGGAGAGTCCCCAGTGGCCACTCCCACTCCTACTCCTACCCCCGCCTACCCTGAGTACCCCAGCTACCCAGTTGCCTCGTCCTCCAGCAAGGCTCCTGAGTACCCAGCGTACCCAGTCTCCTCTACTCCATCCAAGCCTTCCTCCAAGGCCCCGGAGTACCCCGCCTACCCCCCGGCTTCGTCCTCGGTCCCATCCAAGCCTTCCAGCAAGGCTCCCGAGTACCCAGTCTACCCGGTCTCTTCTCCCCCGTCCAAGCCTTCTTCCAAGGTCCCAGAGTACCCAGTCTCTTCCCCCGTCAAGCCTTCCTCCAAGAAGCCTGAGGAGTCCTGCGTCAGCTCCACCACCATCACCGTCACTGTCCCCTACCCCACTGGCACTCCTGGTTACCCCACCGGCCCCAAGCCTTCCGGCCCAGGCAGCAAGCCTTCCTCCGGCCCAGCTCCTTACCCATCCAAGCCCGTTGGCACTGGTGTCCCCACCAAGCCCGTCTACCCCACTGGCACTGGGTGAGTTCTACTCTACTATCTGCTCCATCTGAACATTTCACTAACGTCGTCGCAGTGCTTACACCAAGCCCTCCACCCCGGCCCAGTTCACTGGTGCTGCCAACTCGCTCAACGCCGCTGGCTTCGTTGCTGGTGTTGGTGCTTTCGCTGCTTTCTTCTTGTAAACGTCAAACCTTCAATTCAGCATGCCTACGGGTAGGCTATGACTTTACATGATGCATTGCAAAAGGATCGGACTTTATATTCATGGTAGATATCCTTGGTCTCGCAGAGGGTAATTGTAATTAGTTGGGGACGGTGTTGGAGAATCGCAGAACTTGAAAACCTACAAACTACTGTGCCACTCTTGCGTGTGATGTCTTGTAATTTTCTGCGTCGCATCTTGAATATGGACATCATCCAGCGCTCCCTCAAAAGACAATGCCGGCTGCATCCATCATGCCTCCTTCCGATCTTTCTGATGCGCCCTCAGCCGTCCAGCGACTCTCCGTGAGCTACCCTCACCAAACCGCCTCATCATACTCACCGTATCCCTCCATCACGACCTTACATCCTACCCCCGTCCCTCCCGCATCTCAATCGACGTCAAAGTAACCTACCCTCGCCAGATCGCCACCAGCCTCCCTTGCCTCGCCAACGCTGCGCACCCGAAATGAGCGGTATCACCTTCCGACACGCGTCCCTGCCACGGGCGCACGCAAGGCAGGCGCGACTCCACAACCTTAATCGAACCTCAGATTGAGCGCCTCGAGCGCTGTCGCATAGAGCCGCATCTGTCGCAAAGTTATTCTGAGTCGTTGTCGGCGATGCGCATCGCTGTTTCAAGGCTACACGCTCTTTGTGGGTTCGGCTGCGCTATGCGCAAGCGCAGCAGCACGAGGTTGACACAACATATCGAATGCACGCAAGGCGCCATGGACACAACATGCGACGAGCCTTGAAGCGAGGTTATCGTCGTGTCTCAGTCGCACATGGGAGACATGACGGCTCGCATTTTCTGCGTGACATTGAGGGCCGGCAACGTGGGAGGGTGGAAGTAAGGGAGGAAGCGAGAAGATGTAGCATGTCCTTACACTACTTGTCTAGCGGATGGAGTCACGCATGCAAGGCGAGCTGTTGACGTTTAGTGTACGGCGGGGCGGTTGAGACGTCCCCGTTGAATGACTGAAGTTGGTGGAAAGCGAGCATGATGCGAATGAACTTCGCGCGCTGGGCGATTACGCTCTGGATCGCGTGGAGGTATAAAGCAGCATTGTCGCAGTACGTCTGCTCGTTCAGGTCGTCGGCGTGCATGCACAACGCTCGACATGTAAATCTTCACGGAAATGTTGATGGCCCTGTTGATTGTGCGCGGCGATGCACGGAAATAGACGGGCAAATCCACTGATGGAGTCGTTATTCGAGAGACCCTCGGGGCAGTCGCATCCGAGATGCGACAAAGATAAGCGAGAGCAGGCAACAGCGACTTCCCAGCCTTGTTCTTACATAATCGAAGGCGCACCATGATCGATCCTTCGAAAACCAGTATTCATAATTTCAAAGAGCGGTGCAGATATCAGCTGCTTCTTGTCGCCCACGAATGCTGACCCGTCGCATCATCTGATTCGAGGCGCCGAGCTACACCACCCTAGCCTTGTCCAGGTATTGGGTCCATCATCGGACACCCATCGCGAATATGTTCAGGACTTACTGACGCCTTTCAGACTCAGTAATGGCGACAAGCAGCATCGTACAGGAACTGGAGCCGGCTCGTACGTGTTCGAGATGTGTCAAACTTGATGTTGCCACACTACTACCATGGCGAATAGCCTTACATTGTCACATCATCTTTCGGTCTGAATTGAACCCCCAAACTTGTACGGTCTGCGAGTTCCTAGTTCAGTGTCTGCCTATACTGCCTTTAGACGAGGTGGACATCAGTACGCTAGAGTTGGGTTTTAAGTCGTGGTTTTACCTCCTCTACGGTGGAGGCCCAACTGCCCGAGCACTGCCATTTCCAGAGGACGAAGAAAGCGCTGATACTGAAGTCTCTGGTTCGAGATATATCGTCTGGAAATATCGATATAAACCAGAATGGCCGTCCTCGGTCATTGTCTCCATACCCTCCGATCGATGGTCCGGAGTGACGCCTACGTCCGCAAAGATAAATTATGAGATGATTATGGAATGGTTCAAGAAAGATGGTGGGCTTCAGCACTCCATCAGTGCGCGCGTGACAATTCCTCCGCTGGGAATCCGACTTGCCGTCATTGATTGCACGAATCGCTCTCTAGTCCCTCTTCCCACAGGAGCACTTTACTTTGCACTTAGCTATGTCTGGGGAAAGGACGCCTCAGATGGCAAAACAACCTCATTCTCCACTCGAATGCCACAAACGATCGAAGACAGCATTTCTGTGTGCAAAGCTCTCGATTGTCGATACCTGTGGATCGATAGATATTGCATTACGCACAACGACGAACGAGTACGTGCTCTACAGATCAAGCGCATGAATGAGATATACAGCAACGCATTCGTCGTTCTTATCGCATGTGCTGGAATTGATCCTCATTATGGACTACCCGGTGTTTCGCGAACACGGCCATCTAGTCCAGGTCTCAACATGGGCAATCGTGGATATCTCCAGATGGTCCCAACCGTCGATGACATCGCATCTAGTATCTGGTCAACCAGGGCATGGACATATCAAGAAGCATTCCTAGCAACACGGCGACTATACTTCACGGACAGACAGCTTTACTTTGAGTCAAGTGTGTGTGTTGAAAGCGAGTTTACCACACTGGCCCCAGTCTTGAACCCAAGTACTGGTGCTCGTATGTATTCCCCAATCAGGTCTTCGCAGTCATTAGGCAACATCTTCTTCCTGATCGAAACTTACTCCCGCCGAAACATGTCTTTTCCTGGCGATGTGTTGAATGCACTTTCCGGTGTTTTAGCCTTCTACGAGCAAAACGCTAGAATCCGACATCTCTGGGGACTGCCGTTCTCGAAGCATGCGCCTGCCTCAATCGCTAAAGGATCAAAGGAAGCAGTACTGTCGATCGAGACCAGTCTCCTGTGGGCTTTACCTAACCATCAGTCTTGGCGGCGAGAAGGTTTCCCGAGCTGGTCTTGGGCAGGCTGGCATGGCGCAATCGAATATCGAACTGTCTTTGACTGCCCTTTGCAGAACAATGCCTTGGAAACCCTGGAACAAGGTGCTATGAATATCCAAGTCGAGCTCGAATCTGGTACGAGCGTGAGTTGGGACGAATTCCAAGGACGTTATGCAGAGCTGAAAGAAAACCACCATAAAGACAATGCCAGGAATGATAATTTAAGTCGCTACATACTTGTGGAGGCAGATACGTCAGCCGTAACATGGTGTTCGGCTTGCACAAAGCCCCTGACTAATCACTGGGCTGTAAGCCTAAAGTCAGTCGAAGGCGGTAGTCTCTGGTTTCATGGTGCTGGTGCTGGTGATACCAGAGGAATTAACAGCATCCAGTACGATCGCCATCCTACCAGGCTCACGTGTGAGTGTTGGGGATTGCAGAATCCGTATATGGTTGTCCATTTGAGTTATGCGGCGTACGCACCTAATGCGCCCGGGACTAGTCCATTTGACTATGCGCTTCTGCTTCATTATGTTGGCGGGCACTGGGAGCGCCTGGCACTGATACTTGACAAAGATGGGCAGATGAAGCGACTGAAGAAGGTTCGGCGGAAGATACGACTGGGCTGAAGAAGCGCAACCGCGTGCGTCATTATTCACTTGCATACAAAGACCGGTGATGTGCCATCGGGACAATATGGCAAGCGCCGAGCAGTGAAAGACTGCAGAAGGTTCCGGGTACTAAATCCTTAAAGCAGTCTCTCCAATCCCCCAGATTCTTCATCGCTCCCTCTCGACTACAACATCAACCTCAACTCAGCACCTCCTTCAGATTGCGCAACCGTGATATCAAACGCCTCTCTCGACAGCGATATGAAGGTCAACGCCGCCCTTTTTGCTCTCTGCGCTGCATCAGCCCTCACACATCCGACAGCCATCAGCACGCCCGACGCTAAGGGAGAGGTCACCGCTGTCGAACCGGTCAGCCCTGACTACAAATCCAGCCAGTACACTAGCAGCACCGCTGTGCCCGTGCTAGATGTTGCGGCTAACGATGAAGTTCCCATCGACGACCTGCTCGACCACGATGATTACCTGTTTGACTGGGCCGATTACCCGTTGACCTGGGACGAATATCTGTCTGACTGGGCCGATTTCATTTCCACCTACCACAACTACTCTCCCAAGTACCTTGAATCCCTAGCCGGTCACGACAAGTACCCACTCTACCTCGACGATCCCCCTCTCTACCAAGTTCCCCACACAGGTGAAGAAGCATTCGAGCTCCTAATGTCCCCCACGGACACGTCCGCCCGCGAGCAGACGTGGCTCCCGCACACTCTTCGATCCCTTCCCGACACGGACGGAAGCATCGGCGCCCTGCTACGTACCATTGCAAACGCAGTCGCGCACCTGGAGACAGTCCGTGGCTGCGTCTTTGTTTCCGATTACCCGTTCGCGACGACGCACGAGCGTGAGAACTCCCAGGATGGAAAAGCTTGTCTGGTCGAGCTTTTCGACACCATGCAGAGTGCCGCTGTCCTTCTCTGTGCGTTGGAGCTGCAGTCGGACGGCGAGGTGAACTGGCATGATGTGAATCTGCAGGACGATGTGGTGCTTAAAGACCTCTACTATAAACCACCACCCGTCACAACAACCACCGCTTCCACTCCAATGTCGACGTCATCGCCGGGTGACCTTTTTCACACCGCCACCAGCGAAGCGTGGGAACTCAAGGCCCGGACCGATAAAGGGGAGTTGAACACGCTGCCCAATTCCCCGCCGCAGAAAACTTCGTCCAACGACGCCGACACAGTGGACCTTAAGCGCCGCACCAATACCGATGAGATGGACCAGGACGGTCGATTCTTCTCCATCTATGAGTCTGCTGCGCGTCTGCAGGTCGCTCGGCTGAGCGGGCAGGCGACGATTGACACGATTCTCGACGCCGTGTTTGGCGCTGTGGAGGAGGCCGGAGCCGCCGCGGCGAAGGACGGTGGCGTGAACGTGTCGGACGAGGATGGCGATACGTAGCAACGCCGCGAGGAAGCGGCGGCATCTGAATGAGCTGAAGGGAATGTATGGATGGAGAAAACCAGGCATCGCGGGTCCTGCTTTCTGGGTGAGCGGTAGCGGTGCCGGTCTGCGTAGCCGCGGTGAAGGAAACTACAGTACGCGCGTAAGTCGCGCGATGCATCGTCTTTCTGCGCTTTCGTATGAAACAAGAAAGGTACAATAGGGCGGGGGACGAACTACCTAGGCGTGGGAGGGTGGCGTGGTGGCCAGACATCGACCGGCATCCAAATAACGTACCGATACCTCAATGTTGGGACGACTAGCGTCCATCCGAAAGCCCACACACATTAGAGATATTTCCGGAAAGGGTTGATTGTACAGTCAGTATTAACAATTGAACATGTCGTGGCGTCGAGATCGCTAGATGCCTCGACTGTTAGCAGAAAGCGGGCATGAAGTGGACTTGGGATGAGCTGCGGTGCGGTGCGGCAAGGGAAGGGAAGATGTGATGATCGGACTGCGTTCCAGGAGGAGTTGCGAAGACGATGTTGGTGGCTTAGGAGACGTGCCATGCTTCGTATGCTCTCGGAACAGTTGGCGAGGAGATGGAGGCGGGGATGATAGATGCATGCGAGATCTAGAAAAGAAGCCCAGCGGAATCAACCAAATAAGTTAGGTTGATTTACTCCATTGCTGTCTCTCGCTCCGGTACCTCTTTATACCCCTTCATGAATTCTCCGTTCGTTCTTGCCGAGCTGAGGTTCAGTTCGCGCACCAAAGCCACCATGATAAGTTAGTGCTACTTCGCACTAAGCCCAAACCAGTCTTCCCCAGACAAACAGTCCACCGCGCACCACCCAACACCGCTCATGTTAGGTTAATCTCACCCCGGCAGCAACAACTGGCCTCCTCGTCTACTCTTCTCGTATACCTTTGCCGCAACGTAAACTGCATGAGCACAGCGGCGCATCGTCCGGCATTCGTCCGCAATCCTACCAAGCACGTCGTGTGAACAGTATATAGTCCCGATCCAACATCCTCGATTTGAGATGCATTCACAATCCCATTCGTGTGCAATTGCGGCTCAATTCGTCACGATGGTGGCCATTTCCCAAATCCGCCTCAGTAATGCGCAATTCTCCACCTCCTCCGCACTCGTCGCCGTCTTCGTGGGCGGAACATCGGGCATCGGCAACATCACCTTGGGCGAACTCGCCAGGCTCAGAATCAGCATGAAAGCCTACGTCGTTGGGCGAAAGGCGAGTGAAGCAAGATTCAAGACGTTCGTTTCCGAGCTGGACCTGGCGCCCAACGTGGAGTTTGTCTGGGTAGAGGGCGAGATCTCGCTTTTGGCAGAGGTGAAGCGCGTTTGCGAGTATATTCGGAGCGTGGAAGATCACGTGGATTTGCTGTTCATGACGACGGGGTATGCGCCTTTTGGCGGGAGGGAAAGTATGGTGCTTCGAGCTACGTATCAGCGCATCTCGCCCGCTGACACGGTCAAGATACGAGTGAAGGCCTGGACGTCAGTCACGCGCTGACTTTCTACTCACGATTCTGCTTCGTCCAGAATCTCCTGCCTCTACTTCGCGCATCGGGTCGCGCACGCGTCATTAGTGTCGGGTTCGGCGGTATGGAGAGTGCGTCTGCAATCGACGTCGGTGATTTGAATCTAGAAAAGCCGAACGCTTTTGGACCGATCGTGACGCAAATGCAAATGGGTACCATGGGCACGCTGGCCCTTGAGCGGTTTGCAGAAATGGAAGAGAACGAGTCCATCGTCTTCATCCACAGTCACCCTGGAATTGTGCGGACTGGCAACCTGTTCCGCGGTTGGAAAACAGGGTCGTGGGGGATGTGGTTCGCCGCAGTCGTCATGGATCCGATACTGATGATGGTCGCATACAGTTTCCAGGAGTCGGCAGAGAGACATGTGTACCAGATAACAAGTGGTACGTTTGGAGGGACTGGACCGCTTGTTTCTGGTGTTGAAGGAACGACGACGAGGGGGGAGAAGACAGGCGGACTGTTTCTCGTGAGCCGAAAGTGCGACTCTGTGATGAATGAGAAGGAAATGATAAAGCTGCGTGCAAAAGCGCAAGAAGCTGTGTGGGACAAAGCATTGGAGGTTACTGGTCCATATACTTAGCAGAAGCGAGTGACTTCATTGCGACCTTCTAGAGATCAAGAGGGACTGCATATTGTCGAAAGGAACACTTAAGTAGCATTATTGAAGTGTGCGGATAGCTAGAAGGTACTGTCGTCTGCGAGGGTCACAGGCTCGCGATTGGAATTCTCTGGACGCAGAATGAACCGGCCTGGAAGCGTTGGATCAGGACTGCAACAATAAGCGCACTTTAGAGGAGTTGAGCGGTTTTCCCTTCCTTTATGATTTCCGTACTCTTGAGATGCACGTCTCGTTGAGGGTCAAAATGCAACGACGATTTTTGCTACAATGCGTGTTTCTCACCTGCCGGGCAGCGACCATTGCCAAGGATATGTGCAATGCCTTCGAGAAGGCAACGATGTCGTGGGCGCACGCTGGAGCTGTTGCATGCGAGAGAATTCGCTACAATAGTGGAATTCTCGGCTTTAAGCTCAGGTATCAACGTTAGCTTCCTCTGCGCCAAAAGTCAAGCACATGCGCGCACGACTGCTGGCACGAGAAATGACGACTCGACGCAACTCCTCGATCGACGGGACGAACCACCGAAAATGTTGATACTCGCGACGCGTGGAGCTGCGTTCGCACTGTGCTCGGTCTTTCAACATCAAACGGTGATCCTAAGATGCATGGATCGCTAGCTGCAGCCGCACGTCGATCATCGGAAATCAGAGGCCAAGCGAGAGGCTGTTCACAACGCGCAAACGACACGCCGCGGGAGCCTGTCCGGTGCATCCGGCGCCGTGCGCTCGATACCAACATCAGACTCATCAGTGTGGCCGCGCCGCACCGATCAACCAACATGTGCAAACGAGGCAGAGGGAAGACCGGGCTGCGCCGTTTGTTTGCTTCGGCAGCAAGTGGTCAAGGGCATCTCCAGCCTTGCGCCACGATTGGTGCAGAGCCTATGGCTGGCTGTCGGAACGGTAGCCTAGGAACATGGACACCGGAACTCGGGGGCGCGAGGTTCTCGCTGCCGGTGACGTGTCCTATCGCTCGCTGCCTGGAGCGCCAAAGCAGGATGTGAAGCTGTTCGCAATGTGCACAATGTGATGGAGTTGATGGCGATGGATGATGAGTGTGCGCGCATTCAGAGTTGGCACGAACGACGCGTTGGAGGCGGTGATGGAAGCGGCCTAGCGCCTGCCGCAAGAAAGGTCAGCCTGGGAGGCGCAACATCAAAGAAGGAAGTTGCGACGATGCGCCAGGCCCTCACCACACGCTCAATAAACGTAGAAGCAAAAGCGCCTTGAGCGCATACGATGCAATGAGCGGCTCGCGATGAATTTTCGACGCCCAGCAGTGGTTTGTCCGCCCTGGGAGCGTACAAAAATTTGACTCCTGAAACGGTGCGGAAGGCCCGAGCGTCCCCGCTAGCGCCCGAAGCGGGAAGGCGCGCTGCATTGTGGGAACGCGAGGCAGGCTTGTATTTAATGTTGTTGTTCTCATATGCTGGAGGGGCCCGCTGTCCACATGCCGACGCATCGGGGCGGATTCGATTTACCACCACCCATCACGTGACCCCCACACTGCTGCACACCCTCAGGACAGCCTACACCCAGTGCACTCGATGGCCCAGCCTACCGCCTCTACTAATTTCTAATCACCCCGGTCGAGCCCCGCGGCTCACGCGACACTCAACTTACCGCCAAAATGAGGTATGTCGCCGCTGCATGCTCGCTATTGATGAGGCCGCTAACGCACCGGTAGTGCCACGAGATTGGACCGTCTCGTAACGTAAGTGCATCCTTGACCGTACTGTGGTACTATCCACAAACGAGACCTGCAAGCGACGCTGCAACGTCATTGTACTTGTCGAACTTCACCTGTCCCCTTTGACGACAAACTTCACCGCTGCATGAATGTCGCTAACATAGCCAAGGCTCCTCGAGACGGGCAGCACAGCATTGATCCGGAGCACCGCCGCCGATCAGCTAGCCGACGTCCAAAAGCAACATCCGGATGAACTATTCAACCTTCTCACACGAGTCATTCCCTACCTACGGTCAAAGAGCTGGGAAACTCGCGTCGCCGCCGCCAAGGCTGTTGGTGGCATTGTTGCCAACGCTGAGAAGTTCGACCCCAACGCTGAAGACGAGCCCATCGAAGATGAAGTCAAGTCGGAAACTAACGGTCATGTCAAGTCTGAGGAGAGTAATGGCGCCGTCGTCAAGAAGGAGGAGAAAGAAGAGAACGGCAACGGTGCAATTCCCCCGCTCAGCGACCGACTCGACCTAGCTACGCTGGACCTGGCTTCCATCCTTAAATTCGGCAAGAAGCTCGTTGCCAGTGGCAGCAAGGACCATGACTGGAAACTCGCAGCCATGGACTCCAACGAAAGGATCGCCTACCAGAAAGACACGCTTCTCAAGCGGCTAGGCTTCGAGGGCGAGTACATCGAAGAGATTTCACCACCGTTGGAGGAGATGGTCCCCCAGACACCTGCCATACATCGCATCGACACCAACGTGTCAAGGTCCAACACCATCAACACAGCCGCATCGCCGCCGCTTGCCACATCGAACGGTGAAGGTGCACTTAGCAAACGTCAACAAAACGCCATGAAGCGGAAACAGAAGAAGCTGGCCCAAGGAGGCGCCAACAAGGTACAAATCGTCGACTTCAGCGGTCCGCGGAAGGAATCGCAGGGTGATGTTGCGCAAACGCCTGCTCGCGCACATCCCGTTCCCTTGAAATTAGAGAAGTCGGAGAACGGCGATGACAGTAACGGTGTCGACGACTACTTCGGTTACGGTCGCAATGGCGCCGAAGTCGACGAAGAAGAGAAAGTCGTCAAGGAGTTCAAGGGTGAACCAGTACCCGACAAATCAGAATTCCAGACGGAAGAAGAGGTCGAAGGTGTCAATTGGCCTTTCAGGAAGGTCTGCGAATACCTGTCTGTCGAAATATTTGACCAGACGTGGGAGACTCGTCATGGCGCTGCTATGGGGATTCGTGAGATCCTTCGTGTTCATGGCGCTGGTGCTGGTCGGCGGAAAGGCACATCGCGTGCCGAGAACGACATACTGAACCAGCAATGGCTCAACGACCTGGTCTGTCGCTTATGCTGCGTACTCATACTGGACCGCTTTGCCGACTACACATCCGACAACGCTGTTGCACCTATCAAAGAAACAGCAGGACAGGCCCTCGGGTCAGTGTTGCAGTACCTCTCCCCAGAGAATGTGCTTGCGACATTCAAAGTTCTACAACGTCTCATCATACAGAACGACCTGCCACAGGGTGATAACTCCGGTTGGCCAGTCTGCCAGGGTGGCATGATTGGATTACGATACCTAGTAGCGGTCCGGAATGACCTGCTGCTTCAAGACGGTGATCTGATGGACGGCGTGCTTGCTGCTGTCATCAAGGGGCTCGGGGATTTCGACGACGATGTCAGGGCCATCAGCGCCGCAACCTTGATCCCAGTGGCGAAGGAGTTCGTTGAGATGCGACCCAAGGCGCTAGAAGTCCTCATGAATCAAGTCTGGTCATGCCTGTCCAGCTTACAAGATGACCTGAGCGCCAGTACTGGTTTCATCATGGATCTGTTGGCCAAGCTATGCAGCTTTCCCCAAGTGCTGGAGGCTATGCGCGCGAATGCTCGAACCGACCCTTCTCAATCCTTCCACGAACTTGTACCTCGCCTCTTCCCCTTCTTGAGACACACCATTACCAGCGTGCGTGCGGCTGTAGTCCGTGCGCTCATCACCTTCCTCAACATCCAAAGCGAAGACTCAGATGGCTGGATAGACAGCAAAGCCTTGCAGCTGATCTTCCAAAACATCCTACTCGAGCGTAACGAGGGCGTTCTGAAGCTCTCAGTGCAACTCTGGACCGCTGTCGTAGAATCTCTTGGTGATCAAATACCCATCCACCTGGAGCCTGTCCTCGACGCCATTGTCCCTCTCACTCTCACACCCATCGGCATCTCCCGTCACCCGATATCCATGGATATGTCGCTGCTTATTCGCCCATCGGGTCAGGTCATGGGCCCTCCTCCAAACCAGATCACAAGCAGGAGATCGACACCGCCAGGTGGCGGTGAGCCCGCTCAAAAGAAACGCAAGAAGTCACGATATGGCAAAGAGGATATGATGACGCCTACACCAGCTGTCATGTCTCATAATGTCGATGGCCACATGATCAGTGGCGAGTTGGAGCTCATTGGCGCCGATATCATGATCCGATCCCGGACGTCTGCTGCACATGCTCTAGGCAAAGCAATGGGTGCGTGGCCAGAGGCAACTAGGCAGCAAACCTTCCAAGGCAGGCTTCTACCGGCTCTTTCTTCGTCCCACTCTTCGACTCAACTGACTGCCGCCATCATCATCGAGGAGTTCGGTAAGACTCTGAAGGCCAAGGATGGCCTAGGCGAGGCCTTCGCTCAAGCTCTACTTCCGATCGTCGAAGGAGAACGACCCGTCGCCTACGAAGATCTCGTTCCGAAGCTTCAAATTGTGCGGACGCAATGTACGGCTCTGCTCAGCATCTTCCGCGACGCTCATGTCCAGAACCTGCCAAACCTAGCTGTCGTGGTTCAAGGCGATCCGGCCGCTAGTCAATATGCTTTCGGTGTCGCAGATGCGGAGAAGCTGCTCACCACCCAATATGAGAAGCTGAAGAAAGCCATGACGCCCTCCGCACGGATGGTCGCAGCTGCTAACCTGGACACAACACGAAAGGAAGTGGAATCGAGTCTCCAGGAAGCCAAGGAGATCAAAGAGGAGCGAGATATTCGCATCAAGGCTGCCGCCGCAGGTGCTCTGGTTTGGCTCAATTCGCCGCCCAAGAAGCCATCGCCGCCCATCAAGGCCATGATGGACAGTGTCAAGAAGGAAGAGAACCTGGAGCTGCAAAAGCGTTCCGCTGCGGCTGTGGCCGGCTACATTGTCTACCTCGTGAATGCCAATAGATCTGGTGTTGTCAACAAGGTGGTCGGCAACCTTGTCAAATTCTACTGCATGGAGACAGCAGAAACGCCGGAGTTCCTGGCCCAGGCCCATGTTGAGACTGGCATTCTGACACTGAAGAAGGATGAGGACGTTCGCGACCACCCCGATGCCGCCAAGTTCGCCGAAGAGTCCAAGGCAGCTCGCGTTACTAAGCGTGGTGCGCGCGAGGGCCTGGAGCAAATTGTCGAGAGCTTTGGCGCCCAAGTCTTCGAGAAAGTACCAATACTCAAAGATTTGATCGAGCGACCGATTCGGGAAGCCTTTTCCGAAGCCGAACTGCCAGCAAAGATCTCGAGCGAGGACGGTATTTTCGGCCAAGAGGTTGTCGATGCATTCTCGACGCTCCGAGCCCTAGCGGGTAGCCTGCATCCGGACGTTCGTGGGTTCGTCAAGGACTTGCTTCCACTCATCGCCAAGGCCTTGCAGAGTCGACTCTATGTTCTCCGGTACGTAGCTGCCAAGTGTTTCGCGACGATTTGCAGCGTCATGTCCGTAGAGGGCGTGACGATGCTAGTCGAAAGTGTCCTTCCAACCATTGGCGACGGCGGCAATGTCCACGGAAGGCAGGGAGCGATCGAGTGCATCTACCACCTCATCCACGTCATGGAGGATGCCATTCTACCTTATGTAATATTCCTCATCACTCCCGTCCTCGGCCGAATGAGCGATTCCGACAACGACGTGCGGTTATTGGCGACGACGAGCTTTGCCACACTTGTCAAGCTAGTACCACTGGAGTCTGGTATCCCTGATCCACCCGGCCTGCCAGAGTCGCTGCTTAAGGGACGAGATCGTGAACGCAAGTTCGTTGCCCAGATGCTCGATGCAAAGAAGGTGGAGCCTTTCGATATTCCTGTCGGTATCAAGGCGACACTGCGCTCATACCAACAAGACGGCGTCAATTGGCTGGCATTCCTCAACCGATACAACCTACATGGCATTCTCTGCGACGATATGGGCCTCGGCAAAACCCTCCAGACACTTTGCATGGTTGCTAGTGACCATCATCTTCGGGCGGAGGAGTTTGAGAAGTCTGGCGATCCGAATTTCCGGCGTTTGCCATCACTCATTGTCTGCCCGCCGACACTGTCTGGTCACTGGCAGCAGGAGATCCGACAGTACGCACCCTTCCTCAGCTCTGTGGCCTACGTTGGCTCGCCTCCCATTCGTGGACAGTACAAGAGCCAACTTGACAAGGTTGACATTGTCATCACATCGTACGACATCTGCAGGAATGATCTCGATATATTGAAGCTTATCAACTGGAACTACTGCGTGCTGGACGAAGGCCATCTAATCAAGAATTCCAAGTCAAAGACCAGCCAGGCTGTGAAGAACTTCCAATCCAACCACCGACTGATTTTGTCCGGCACGCCAATTCAGAACAACGTACTGGAGCTTTGGTCACTCTTCGACTTCCTCATGCCCGGCTTCCTCGGCTCTGAGAAGGTCTTCCAGGAGCGCTTCGCGAAGCCAATTGCGGCCTCTCGTTTCGCCAAGTCGTCGTCGAAGGAGCAGGAACGTGGTGCACTGGCCATCGAAGCGCTCCACAAGCAGGTCCTGCCCTTCCTCCTCCGGCGTCTCAAGGAAGAGGTGCTAGACGACCTGCCGCCCAAGATCCTCCAGAACTACTACTGCGACCTTTCCGAGCTACAGCGCAATCTTTTCGACGACTTCACCAGGCGACAAGGCCAGGAGATCCAAGCCAAGGCCGGGAATGCCGACCGCGAGAGCAAGCAACATATCTTCCAGGCTTTGCAGTACATGAAGAAGCTTTGCAACTCGCCTGCGCTCGTTGTCAAGGGCCCTACAAACAAGGCATACGAGCCCACGCAGCAGTACCTCAAGAAGAACAACACCACCATCGATGATATCGTTCACGCGCCCAAGCTCGGCGCGCTCAAGGATCTCTTGGTCGACTGCGGTATCGGTGCTGCGGACGCTGCCGCTTCTCAGTCTGGCCCCGCAGCCGGTGATCTGCCAGAAGCAGTATCTCAACATCGCGCCCTCATTTTCTGTCAAATGAAGGAAATGCTCGACATGGTCCAGACAACAGTACTGCAGAAGATGCTGCCCAGCGTGCAGTTCATGCGCCTCGATGGCAGCGTCGAAGCCTCCAAGCGCCAGGACATCGTCAATAAATTCAACTCGGATCCATCCTACGACGTCCTCCTCCTCACCACCAGCGTCGGCGGTCTCGGTCTCAACTTGACCGGTGCCGATACCGTCATCTTCGTCGAACACGACTGGAACCCACAAAAGGACATCCAAGCCATGGACCGCGCCCATCGCATCGGCCAGAAAAAAGTCGTCAACGTCTACCGCATCGTCACGCGCGGCACCCTCGAAGAAAAAATCCTAAAGTAAGCCCCCCATCTCCCCTCCCCCTCCCTACCCCACTCCACATGCAAACACTAACCCCCAACACAGCCTCCAACGCTTCAAAATCGACGTCGCCAGCACCGTCGTCAACCAGCAAAACGCAGGCCTGGCCTCCATGCAAACAGACCAGATCCTCGACCTCTTCAACGTCTCCGCCGACTCAAACGACCCGGCCGCCCTGCCCCCGCCCCCGAGCAACGCCAAAGACGACGTCGAGCGCATCGACGAAAACGACGCCGTCGATGCTACGGGCGCGCTGCGCGAGAAGGGCAAGAAGGGCTTCCTGGATGAATTGGGCGATTTGTGGGATGAGCGCCAGTATGAGGAGGAGTTTGACCTGGATGGGTTTTTGGGCAAGATGAAGACGTAGGGAATGAGGTGTGCTGTGGTGTGGTGTGGTGGGGTTTGGCTTTTGGGTTGGGCGTATATGGTGTTTGGGTGTTCTTGGGGACGGGGCTGGGCTACGGCCTGAGGCGCGAACATGGGCATGGTGTGGTGTCACGGTACGGTACGGTGCATCTTCCTGCATCTGGTCTGGCCTGGTCTGGTCTGGTCGGGCTTAGCATGGCGTTGGATGGGATGATTTGAACGTGCTTTCGGTGTGGGTGGGTGGGGTTGTACGCTAGGTGTAGTGTGTGTATTTACTACCAAACCGAGCGGAAATGCCGTGTGTGAGGGCAATGGAATGCACGTGTTGCTATGCTATGTTATGAGCGTGGTGAGATTGTGCATGACTTTTGCCTTTCGAGTAGGGACTAAGCGTGACGTGGTGTGGTGTGAAATCGTACATACGACGTGGTTGGGACGGGATTGAAGTACACGATGGACATGGATCAAATGAATCGAATCGCACGCGCTACGGTTCAAAGATACAATATAAAAATCATTCACATCTAGACAGGACAAAGACATCCCACCGTCCTCATGTCACTTTCTTCCTGCCCATGCGCTACATGTCCCAACCCACACGTCCGTTCCTTCCCCACTTCAGCACGCGCTGGTGGTGCATGCCACACGCCACCACACATATCTCCTTCGAAAGAGCGTTTTGGACGAGAAAACGAGCAGAAGACCATGATGCTTGTCACTACATCATTCTGGAAAATGGGGGGGGG
>TARA_R110002003_G_scaffold25_21_pt1 | contig 22272 bp, 22 predicted proteins | sample TARA_R110002003 | Tara Oceans TARA_R110002003 (sample SAMEA4396441) | marine metagenome | biome: Westerlies Biome; feature: [SRF] surface water layer (ENVO:00010504); material: water (ENVO:00002006), including particulate matter (ENVO:01000060) such as... | depth 5 m
TATCTCCAAATTTAGAGCAACATACAATTTCCTTTATATCGTTGACAACCGCAAAACACGCTCAAGGTTGCGTCTCTGGTGGATTGTCGTCAATAATACCAGAACTGCTGCGGATGCGATGGTGCAACCCGGCAAGCTGAACTGAACTATGCTGACAAGCATCTAGACAAGCTCATTAGGTCTCACCACACGCACACACATACCCAATTGCATAATTCAACTGCTGCCAAAGCACTCGGCTACACCCGAATCCGTCAGCGTGCATTCCATGGCCTCAGCCGCATCTACCTCATCCCTGCCAAAGTCCAAGACCGGCGCCTCCACGCCGGCCCAGGACTCTAAATTAACTCCAACCCCACCAACCTCACATGGGCCTTCGACCCACCAACAAGCCGAGGCAGAGCTTCGAGCGAGCGAGAACTCGGACTTTGTACACCCAGATCAGGTGATTCCACGTCGGAACTACAGCGGATTCGAAGACCTCATCATCGTTTGTTGTCATGCCATCTATCTGCCAGATGCTGAGGAGCACGACTTTCCGCTTCGCAGTCCGCAGAACGAGAGCAACTGGTCACTTGCACCATTTCAGAAGTCGAACACGGACACTGGCAAACCAGGGGAGCATTCGACGTTTGTAGCTCACGCACAGGCAGGTGTGGATGCGTTGATAATTAGTCCAGACAATGTGGACCTAGAAACGAACTTGTTGATATTCAGTGGTGGCGCAACGAAGCGACCAAAGATAGACATGAGTGAAGCTCGGTCATACTATCACGCCGCACTTGCACAAGAACTGGCTGAAGGACACTATGGTGGGGGCAAAACTCATCGCCTGTTCAGCAAAGGACGTATACTGTTGGAAGAAAATGCCACCGACTCCTTCCAGAATCTCCTGTTCAGCATCTTGCTCTTTCGAAGGATTACAGGGTCGTATCCAAGACAAATACGCATCATCACACACGCATTCAAAACCAAACGCTTCCTTGAACTGCATGCTCCAGCGATCCGATGGCCGCAAAACCGCATTCAAGTTCAGGGTATCGATCCAGTCATGTCGGTACGTAACATCTTCATTTTTAACCGTCGTCGCGTTATCCTAGTCAGTCGTTGCGTTGCCCATGTTTGTGATCGCCACGATGACAGTCTCTTCAAGAGTACACAGTTATGTAAACGATGAACGTAGCTGTTAGCCCGCATTGCCACCACTTCTCCCGCTGACTTTTCCGCTACTCTTAGAGTGCGGACCTCGATAGCACATTGGACGGCGAAGAAGAGTTTGGGTATGCGCTGTGGGACGAGGATCCGCTGGGCACTGGAGAGCGTCTAAGCGAGAAGCGAAAGAAACGCGGATGGAGTGACAGTATCGCAGATGAGCTCGCGGAGGATTTGGAAGACAGCGTCAAGCTGCTTCTTCAGGGCGTCGTTCCACAGAGGTTGCCTTGGGAGGAGAATTCATGAAGGACTCTGATGACCAAACAACGGCGAGCACCTAGTAGGACACTCTTCAACGCGGCACTAGTGTCTAGCTGTGCTAGTAATCATGAACAGTCACAAAACCCCTGGATTTGATGAAGCTGAACCTCCACCTCCCCAATTCTATGGTCTGTTCGGATATCCACAAAGAACAACGTCGTCTCCTAAGGGAACCCATTTTACATCCTTGAGTCGCCCCACGGGCACTTTGTTTCCGCTTTCAACTCGCTCATCCGGACAGACTTGTACACCGCCCTTACCCAGCCATACTGGTGCGATGGTAACAATGACCGAGTCAACAAGCTCAAGATTCGATGGCGAGAGCAAGTCATTGATCACGGCACCACCACCTTCTACCATCACACTACTGACCCCCTCCTCTGCGAGCACTTCGAGTATATCCGACCATGATATCGAAGCTTGCTCTGTTGCTCCCGAGATCTCCAGCACCTTTCCCCCAACGCTCTCCAATAACATCCTCTTCTCCTCGCTCGCTTCGCTTTTCTTCATTGTGATAATCCAGGGGGCCCGTCCCCGACGCAGATCTGCAAGCTTGATAACCTTACTCTGTGCACTAACGTCCCATCTGCCTCTTGGATCAATGACAACTGGCCGGGGCTGCCCCCAAAGACCCTCGACTCCATAGCCTCCCACGCCCTCGATACGACAGTTGAGCGACGGATCATCGGCGACTGCGGTGCCTGCACCAATCAAGATGGCGTCGTGTTTAGAGCGCAGATAGTGTGTCATAGCTTTAGAGTCGGGCCCTGAGAGGACAGTCTGAACGCCAGGAGCGAGGGATAGCTGGGAATCGAGGGACGTGGCGAAAGTGAGGGTCACATGAGGTTTTGAGGGTGTTTTCCGATTTGACGCTGAAGCGGAAGTTGATGGCAGGTATGGATCTATATGCTGAGCCCGAGAGGCGGGAAACCGGAGAGTGTCCCGTATTGGGCCGTACATTTGGACAAGATGGTCGCAATTCTGCAATGTGAGAAATTGGTAGGAGGTATATGGTTTTGTCTAGATCGAAAGCTTCCAATGGAATGGTCGTGTGCACCGACGTTGGCGGCCTGCTCTTGTCTTTTGGGGTCAGAGAGACAGTGAAATCACCCGATTGGGTGACTTCAATAACGAGCCGCTAAGCTGAGAGCGTGATCCTGGTCCTACAAGTTAGACTAATTGACCTCGACGCAGAGGCAGACGAACAAATGCTGACTACACACGTCGCGATTGACTCCCTGAAGTGGCGCAGCGGAGAAACCTCGGCACTACCCCACGTTGACGATGCCCTGTCCGATGACATTTGGCAGCCTAGCCCAGCCACTGTCACATATAATTCCTCGTTATACTTATTCCCTTTGGCGTTGGTGCTTGCTTAGGCTCACGCTTCTTTTCTCTTAAGTTGCGCCCGCCTTGCGACCTCCACTGTGCCTGTACCGCCACTACTTTATCGCCTTTGCCCCACAATCTTCGACAAGCGCCTAACAAGCCGTCGCAACCACACTTCAATCGCGCACGAACCCTACCACGGTACAGTCGGGGCAAAAGCGACGTCTCTCTATACAATCCCGCCAAGATGATGAAAATATGGTCGATGGTACGCTTCCCAGCTCCGAGGCGCTCGGTCAGCGAGTCGTGTGTATGAGGCAGGATGCTAACAGTCAAAATAGAAGAAGCAGCAGCAGCAGGATGACGCTGCAGCTGCCGCGACAAGCAAGAAGAAGAAGGTTACCCCGGCACAGCTTCGCGCACAGAAAGGTACAATCTCAAACGTGTCGCAACCCACATGGCTAGTCTGCTAACCTCCATAGATCTCGAAGAGCTGTCCCTTGGCACAACGATGAAGACGCACTTCCCGAATCCCGACGACATTCTGAACTTCAAACTCACCATCGATCCGGACGAGGGCATGTACAAGGGTGGCCGCTTCAACTTCGACTTCAAGATCAACCAGAACTTCCCACACGACCCACCCAAAGTCAAGTGCACGCAGAAGATCTACCATCCGAATATCGACCTAGAGGGAAATGTGTGTCTAAACATCCTGCGGGAAGACTGGAAACCGGTCCTCAATTTGAATGCGGTGGTGGTTGGTTTGCAGGTATGATGCGCATACGCCAAGGTTGCCTCCGAGCAGTCGCTAACAGGATCTAGTTCCTCTTCCTCGAACCGAACGCTTCAGACCCGCTAAACAAGGAGGCTGCCGAAGACCTCAAGGCGAATCGCGAGGGCTTCAAGCGCAACGTGCGCTCATCACTAGGTGGCGGAACGGTCAAGGGACAGACATTCGATCGTGTACTCAAATGAGCAAGATGATGGTGTCTGTCAGTGTCCCTCGACATGACACATCATGGCAGCTCTCCGTCAACACCTCCCAAGAGTCGCTGGCGTGTGGACTGGAAGTAAACGAGTTATGGCAGAGCAGCCGCGAGGGGAGCAATTTTATGACATCAGCGAGCATACTACAGGGGCGTACATGGAGCGCGGCGTCAGCTTACGAGTGTCTCTCACATTTAAGACTTTTATCATCGCTTCTGAGCATTAGCGCGGACCTGTCAGAGCTATGGAAACATGTAAATGATCAAGATTCGAGACCGGATTCTCATTATGACATCTTCAAGAGTGCATTCAAGATTGAACGCGATTACGATATCAGGCTAATAGCTGGCTGAGCTCCAGCTCCCATGGTGCAACGCTGTCTCTCGTGTATGCAAATGAGCATCATTGTGCTTCTCGCGCTCGATGCGGCTGTTCTTTCAGCCTAGAACCAATAGCGAGATGGTACACTCGTCCTTCGATCGTTCAACTGCTACTGTAAGGTTTCATGGTGGTTCGAGGGGCGATTAATGCATGTTGTCATAGAACGGCTTCGGAACAATTACATCTGGCGTGTTGTGTACGACAGCAACATAGAGACACATCATCATCATTATTTGCAGTGCGACATAGGATGAAGGTTCCGAGATGACTCGGATTCGAAGCATACGCATTCTACCGGAGCCGGCAACTGTGCGCGATCAGCCAATCAGGCACGGATGAGCATCGGGGAGGAAAGTGCGTCTCCGGCCGGCCGCCGATTTTCGCAACCAAGCTGGTGCCGGCCAAAATTCCAGACCAAAGCAGACGAGTTCGACCGCCTTTAAAGCTGATTGTTCTCCCCCCACAACAGACAATCTTTCTTCAAGATACCCACTCACACAATCACAATGGCTTCAAGACCAGTAACTCGCGCCCTTCGCCAGACTGCCAGGCAATTGGCTGCTTCTCCCGCACACAAGCGCACTTTCGTCTCTGCTCTGCGAGCTGGCGTAACTGCTGCTCCCAAGGCGGCTGTTACTATTCAGTTCCAGCAGACGCGTGGTGTCAAGACGATTGACTTCGCGGGCACCAAGGAGACTGTCTACGGTAAATTGTGCGCTTCTCAATTTCGAATGTGCGAAAGCTAACCAGCGAAAAGAGCGTGCCGACTGGCCCAAAGAGAAGCTTCTTGTGAGTCAGCCACGGTGTCAATGGCATCAGATTTGATCTCAATGGCATCTCCGACTAACAATAGAGCTAGGAATACTTCAAGAACGACACCCTTGCCCTCATCGGCTATGGCTCCCAGGGCCACGGCCAGGGTCTCAACCTCCGCGACAACGGCCTGAACGTCATTGTCGGTGTACGGAAGAACGGCGCCTCTTGGAAGGAGGCTGAAGAGGACGGCTGGGTCCCCGGCAAGAACCTCTTTGACATTGACGAGGCGATTGGCAAGTCGACCATTGTCATGAACCTGCTCTCAGACGCTGCCCAGTCGGAGACTTGGCCTGCGATCAAGCCACAGCTCACCAAGGGCAAGGTGAGCATCAGGTCAATCGGGGGATGACATTCAAACGGACTGACAAGCGATAGACTCTCTACTTCTCCCACGGCTTCTCCCCCGTCTTCAAGGACCTCACCAAGGTCGAGGTCCCCACCGACATCGACGTCATCCTCGTTGCTCCCAAGGGCTCTGGCCGCACTGTCCGCACCCTATTCCGTGAGGGCCGTGGCATCAACTCCTCCATCGCCGTCTTCCAGGACGTCACCGGCAAGGCCAAGGAGAAGGCTGTCGCCCTCGGTGTTGCCGTCGGTTCCGGATACATGTACGAGACCACCTTCCAGAAGGAGGTATACTCAGATCTGTACGGCGAGCGCGGTTGCTTGATGGGTGGTATCCACGGCATGTTCCTCGCCCAGTACGAGGTTCTCCGTGAGCGTGGCCACAGCCCATCTGAGGCTTTCAACGAGACCGTTGAGGAGGCTACACAGTCTCTGTACCCCTTGATCGGCGCGCACGGCATGGACTACATGTATGCCGCATGCTCGACCACTGCCCGTCGTGGTGCCATCGATTGGAGCAAGCGCTTCAAGGATGCCCTCAAGCCCGTCTTCGACGACCTTTACACCTCCGTTGAGAACGGCAGCGAGACTAAGCGCTCGCTCGAGTACAACTCCCAGCCCGACTACCGCGAGAAGTACAAGCAGGAGCTTGCTGAGATTGATGACCTTGAGATCTGGCGCGCCGGAAAGGCTGTCCGCTCTCTCCGCCCCGAGAACACCAAGTAGACGTGTGCAAAGGGTAGAAGTGGTAATGAAGAGAACGAAATTGAAGACGGCAATGTGTAGATATGTCCTGTCTTGTTATCGGATCCTTGGCGTCGGCGCGCTTGCTTCACCTATGGGCGGACTGGGTTCTAAGGAGAAGGAGAAGCTCACAGTCTAAAAGCAAATGATACCTCTTCATGATAACAACACAATCGGTCTTCTTCAGCCAGTTCGTCCTCACTACCAACGAGCACATGGCCGTACGGTCTCATCACCGTCGGCACAGCTTGAAAGCGAACGTCTTGATCTAGTCCTTGCTATACGCTTCCCAGAGCGCAATCGGAGTTCTTTTTCGCTCAACAGCCCGCACACCAACCAGCCAACCAAGCATCTTCGCCGTAAAAAGCACCATGAAAGTCATAACATATTCCAATGATCCTTCCAAGTACCGGAACCCCTGGTCCCCATTGTCAAACCACGATCCCAGAAGATCTCTCATATTGACAAACACAGGCCAATTATCCAACTCCCAGAATATCACAAACAATTGAAATGGAACCCACCACTCTCCAAGCATCCGTTTCATCATCATCTGCGGTGTAGATAGACAACTAGCTTCAGGCGCTGTAATAACGCGATTCAAATTCCAAAAGAACAACGGTTTACTAATATCGTTTGGACTCGTCCATTCTTCCACCACGACCTCTTCTCCCGTATCGGCCGGTCTGACTACGCATCCACCAACACCAAAATACTGCCTGTCGAACCGAGTTTCTGCTCTGCCCCATTCGTGTCTCGCATACTTTGGTACCTCGAACACTAGACCTAGTGTGACGAGCTGGCCTGTCTGGACAGATACTTCGCCTCCTGCGTCGGCGCTGATGATTCGTGTCGTTCCGTCTAGGGAGAGGAATATTGACCCCCGGAGTAGGTGCAGGTATTCCGTGTGCGCGGTGTGGAAGTGTAGGCCCGAGGACCACGTTGAGTGGTGTGGCAGAGCGATTGTAGTCTTCAATGTTTTGGATTGGGAGGTTGGGATGTAATACGCAACTGCTTCTGTGCCGGTGCGGAGTATGGCCCGAGTCCCTTCGGGTAGTGGATTGAGTCGTGCCACGATGGGTTTGCTGGTTCGGGAGGGTTGTTTTATTCGAGCCATGGTGGGTCGTGTGTTTGGGGGGGACTTGGTTGTGAAGTGGACGAGCAGGTACCTGAATAGTGGTGCTTAAAGGCATTCACTTCGAAGTGTCCAACGCTTCTACTCCATTGCCTTTGAAGACTCAAAGTATGGCCCAAGATGCTTACTTAAAGCTGGCAGCCTGTTGCTGAGATGTGTGCGGAATTGCTCCGCGAATGCATTGCGGTGGTACGTATTGCAACAGCCTCGCTAAACATACATGCATAGATCAGTAGTGGCTAAGTGAAGTTGCTGAAGCTCACAAGATACCATGTTGCGGCAGAACCTGGGAAGGCTGATTGGCGGTCGTGGCGGTCTTGACCGCGCTCGATCAGGCTAGCATGGGCCATTGAGACTCCACGGCACTTGACAGCCTGCAACCATCGACCCCATCCCGTAATGGACCAGGTTGAACGCCCGAGAGAGCGTTTGAGAAGTCGCTAACTGTAGAAGTCACGGGCATTCGACAATGACGTGACGGTCCTTCCTCTCTCTCATGCACTTGCTCATCTCCGAAAGGTGACAGTAACATTACTTCCACATCTGATGCTGCTCAACTGCTGCGCCAGTAGAGCCCAAGGCCCCACAAAATCATTCTGGGGTAGAAGAGGAAGATAAGGATTGCAAAATGGAAAGAGATCCCTTGCCTGGAAGAATGATTGCTGATGTACCGCCTCTGGCACCTCTACCACAAATCGAAAACACCGCCTTCGAGTCTACGCTCGAGACTGCGACCCACGCACTACACAATGACTTTAAATCCGGCGCCAGTCAGCTGGCAGATGTTGCACTTGCCTGCTTCACACAACTCACCGATGCTGCAGTTCCCTTGACTGACAGCCAAGGTGACCTGTGGTCGCTGCTAGTCTACGCCGCCAGAAGGCTCAGCGCAGCGCGACCAAGCATGGGTGCCGCCGTTACTGCACGCCTCCTCTACGCTTTGAAACGAATCGCTGAGTGCTGGAAAGCGGCGAACATCGATGAGCAAAGCCTAGCAGCAGCAGCGAAGTGGGCCAGCGATGTTCTTGGGGACATCAAAGTGGAGCGACTGACCATTGGTACAAGGCTGTCCCTCTCATTTGTGGGGTGGCTTTTGGAGCGGCAGAAGGAACATCTGCACCGATGCGGTGAACGCCTGACAAGCATTCGCATTTTAACGCTCAGCAACTCCAAATCCATCTGTGAGGCGATGATTCACGCGCTGAGCGACCTTCCGGACATGCAAATACGCCTGACAGTTCTCGAGTCCCGTCCACGTTGCGAGGGAGCAGACATGGCCTCCTGGATTTACACAAGAACTCTGCACAAGTCTCGTCTATCGGTCATCATCATGCCAGACTGTGCCGTCGCTACCGCCGTTCAAAACATCGACATTGTTCTCCTCGGCGCAGATTGCATAAACCCCAACGGCAACGTAAGCAACAAGATGGGCTCGCTCGCTGCCGCTCTCTGCGCCAAACAACAGAATCAAAATGTCTCAGTCGTTGTGCTTAGTGATACTGAGAAGATTGCAGTGCTGGGAGAGGGCATGGAAGGACACGAAATCCACCCTTCGAGCGAGCTGTCTACAGCCTGGACCCCAGAGACTAGAGGCGCATTAGAAGACAATGAGCATGTGCAGATCTTTGGCGAGTGGTTTGAATGGGTTCCCGCCGAGCTGGTGGATGTGTATGTGACTGAACGGGGCCGTTTAACGGCGCGTGATGTGGCGAATCTGGCGAACGAGGTGAAGGAATTGAAGGAGGGCATATTCCAGACCGAGGAGGAATGAAGTGTCGATATGATTCTGTTGTCTTAGATTGATTGTGAGTTGATGGCGGGACAGACAACGATGCCGCGAACATTGCTAGGAAGCGCTGATAATTTCCACATGTCCCATTCCAAACGCCCGCTCAAACCCATGCACCGATGCTTCTGATGCTCAACTACCCATCTTTGCTGTTTCCAATGCTCCTCACTCAATTTCTCATCTAGATGAGGTGCTTACTCCTAAAGTACGCCCTCAGATAAACGACCTGCCATGCACCCAAGCCAACAAGCATGCCCATAGTGCCCAGCGCAAACCATTTGACGCGCTCATTTGTGCTCTCATTTGTGTCCCGCAGTTTCTGCTCGCGTGCCCTCAAATAGTCCATCTCAGTTACAATCTCGCCCACGGTCTCCTCGATGCGTCGCAGCTCGGCCTCCACGGGCTTGAGCTTCTCGCCGGCCGAAATGGCGTTCCAGTCCTTGGCATCGGCTCCTATGTCGATGTCGAGCTCGACGTGGCGCGGGTTGAGCGACTTGGCAGATCCGGTGTAGATGTTCTCGAAACAGACGTCGAAGGCCGAGTCGGCGTGCGAGGTGAAGGCGTAGCGGTTTTCGCCGACCACGTCCTTGGGGCGGTGGTAGTCGTTGCCCATTGCGTCGCGGATCTACGAGGACAGAGTTAGTGGCTTCGCTGGTGTGGTGTGGTGTGTGATGGTGTAGGCAATCGTGGGTGTCGGGTCAACGTTGGGGAGACGTACATGCATGTCCACCTTCTGCCCGTCTCCTCTATATCCGTCCAGTATCGCCGTGACCACGACCAATTGGTCCTTGGCTACAAAGTTCCGCACACATCGCTCGTACTTGGCTGCATCATGCGGGGAGACAGGGTGGAGGTCGAACTTTAGGGCGGCGGCAAAAGGGAGTAGTACGAGCAGCACGCAGGTGAAGAATCGTGATAACCGGTCCATGGTGTCGCGTTTGTGTGGGAGCCTACCAACTAGAAAGCTCAAGATTGTCGTCGTGTCGCGCGAATTGTACAGGTGTTGCGCCGGCAGGGGCCACATGCTCCGCAAACCTGCGCTAGGCTTGCTAGGGGAAAGCGCACAGAGTCGAGACCCTTGCGAGGACGAGGAATGCAAAGGGTCTCTAGACCAAGTCCAATCATGGAGAATACTGCTCAGGCTATATGCCCTGTCGTGAGTCTTTAAACTACTCGCTATCTAGTGTTTATGTCGCAGGCGCAACTACCCCATGCTGAAGCCGAACGCGCATCTTCACCACGCCGTGGTTCCACCGTCTATCTTCATATCGTGTGCCGTCATGTACGAAGAAGCCCGGCTCAGCAAGAACAGACCTGCCGCCTTGTACTCTTCCGGTGTGCTAAGTCTCCCGAGCATTGAGTTGTTTTCCCACTCCTCTCTGTTCGCTTCACCGCTTCGGAAATTTGCCTCGACCATCGGCGTTACAATATGTCCTGGACTGAGCGAGTTGACCCGTATGCCGCCTGAGCCATCTGGGTTTGTTCTGCCCCACTCCATGGCCAAATTGCGCGCCAGTTGTACAACCGCAGCTTTCGATGAGTTGTAGACTGGCGCAATAAACCCGCGGTTCGCAATCGTACCACTCATCGATGCAATAAGACATATCGAGCCCTGGATCTTATACTTCATCATCTGTCGAGCACAAGCCCGCGCGGAAAGGAACACGCCCGTGTAGTTCACCTCCAGCATCTTCATGATATCTTCCTTCTTGAAGTCGAGCGCTGGTGTAACTTGTTGGATCCCCGCCGCTACATGATAGGTTAGCGCTTGTGGACCGAGACCTGTCTCAAGAACTACACCAACTCATAGATTTGTAGCAAACAAGTTACTCACCTGCTATCAGCCCATCCAGCCTTTGCTTCTTTGCAGCAATCCCGGCGATGCAGTCCTCCAAGGAGTCATTCTGTGTCACATCCACTTGATGGTACTGGAGTTCGCCGTCTGACCGGCCACTCACTCGGGCTTTGGCCTCTTCGAATGTCTTCGGTGGTTCGGCGGTGCGATCGAGACAATGAACTGTCCCGCCTGCTTCGGCTAGTCCTTCTGCCATGCTGAGACCCAAACCGCGTCCTCCACCTGGCTTTCGTTAGCTTCATTTGTCGAAGCATAGTGCTTGTTCCATAAGGTGAGGAGGACTGGATGCTGCACCTGTGACCACAAAGACTTTGCCATCCAGATCGAACTGGCTGAACCTTTTGGTCCCAACCGACTCTGCCTTCTTGTATGGAACCTGTGGATATGTTGCGTCCTGATGCGATGCGAGACCGCGCCGTTGGGAAGAACATGCGAAAGTCTGACGTCGAGCTGCGGCTGACGCAGGGCGTACGAAGTACGACAACATCGCTCTTGGACGCAGGGACGCAATGGTTGGTATTGTGGCCGAGAATTGCTCGCTCTGAGAGGTCCCAAGTGCAAGCCGATCGAATAAGACTACCTTTTACGCAGCTCCGTACCTGGGCTAACATATACATGCGAGTGCAGCATGATGTAATTCCAACAGGCTGCGTACTCTCGCACGTCCCACATAAACTTGGCTGAAAGAGCATCATCGTGGCTTCTGCGGGCTCATTGCACTTTCATTCGTTCGTCCCATCCTCCTCGATTTCGAAACGAGAAATTACGCGTTACGACCGCCGATCGCAATTCGATAACTCAATCTTGTCTTGTCACGCGCGCCACGGAAGGAATAAGCTGTGGCTGTCTGCACTGCAACGAATCTCACGATGTTAGACATGCAAGCGAGTGGGGTACGCTAGTAGCCCGTTTTGCGGGGCTGTTGGTCCACAGGGCTGACGGCTCAGTTCTGTGGTTGGCTGTGAGGTTAGAAGCAACGACACAGTTTTGTCATGCTAAAATCCGCCAGGGAAGATAAGTTGGAATTGTGAATGACTTCTGCATGACAACAGAGCATGCAAAGTTTTCGTATACTGCAGGTGCCGTGCAGTAGGGCAGCACGTGAATTGTTCGGGACTCTGCGGATCCCATTTTGAGAAGGTCTCCAACACAACTCTACGAAGTATTGGTTTGGTTTTGTCAAATCTCACAGGGTTGCTGAAAGGGAACGCTACTGTATGAGGACAATTCCAAGGCGTTTGCAATAATTTTGTATTTATCAAACACATCAGCGCCTGCAAATGGTTTGGACTGCCTGAGGAGAACGACGCCGTCTTGGCGCGCTCCGGAGTTATCATTGTTTGCTGACTATACTTCACTTGCAGGTATGCCCGGCAGGACAGTCTTCATAGCTTCCAGTCAGTACCAAGCCCAATGAGGAGACCTTCCACGACCACGGCGTGTGGTGCCCGAGTAGCATCGCCATCAACAAATGGACAGCATCCTAGTCTCCAATCGGGGAACGTGCTGGTGTCGCCTCGCGGGCTATTACCTGCCTCATACATGACATCGCAGGGTGTGAACGGCTACAATAGTCATGGCCGACCTATGTACGAACTGAATTTGAGCGCCGTCCAAACTTCCACACCATCAATGCCCCAAGTTCAACCATCAAATGGACATCACAATCAGAGTATTCAGGATCAATCTCTACTGACATTCTCGGACACACCCATGGACTCCGAATTCTTGGATACCTATGGACAGGATTATCACTTCTGAAGATGCTAACTTCTTCATGCCTTGGCAACGAATGCGCCTTCTGGTGGTCAAAAAGGTCGACAGTGAACTCCTGTCACTTTGCTCAGTTCAAGCACAGGCCTACACGATCCACAATGTGTTGCACTCTTGAGTAGGTGGAGCCGCGGTTGAATCATTCGGCCTTACTCGCCAGCACCCACATGAACTCGGCATCGCCTTGATCTTGCTGCTTCTCCTGCAGCAGTACGTCGAGGCCTACGTCCTTGATCATCTTCAAGCTTGCGTCTGCGCCCCATCCACTCCAAAACATCCATCCTTTCTCATGGTCCAACCAGCGATCTTGCTCAAACGTGGGAAGTTCCTCCACTCCGAAGTTGGCGAGGAATAGTCCGCCAGGTTTCAACCATCTGAAGATCTTGTGCATAATCAGCGTCTGCTCTTCTCGTGGCAGGTGAATTATGCTATAGAAGCCAGTCACCACGTCGAAGGTGGAGTCTGGGAACGCAAGAGCGAGCATGTCACCTTCCAAAAGGTCCAGCCTATCCTTATAGTCTGCAAGATTCGAACGTGCGAGGTCGAGCTGGGCAGCGGAAATATCATTACCGGTAACGTGAATGATTGGCTTTTCGTTTTGTAATACGAATCTTGTTGCCGGTATGCCGGCTCCACATCCAAGCTCAAGCATCTTCGCTGTATCTTTTTCTTGTAGGAGTTGGACGAGACGACGGAGATAGCCAAGCCTCACGGGATCATCGGCTTTCGTGAACCGAGCAGCATATTCTTTGGCTGTTGCATCGTAAGACTCTTTGACTCGGGCTTTAAGATTCTCAGGCACTGTAAACGATTAGAGACGGCATTGAAAGTGTTCATGGTCTTAAATACATGAGGTAGACATCTTGCAACGAAGCAAACGTTGTTACGGTGTAAATGACACTTTTTGTCTGTACTGCAGCGACCTTTGTTTGTCCAGGTGGTAGATACCGTTTGTACTATGGATGAAGAAACTCCACGGAACTCTTCTGGAGATTCGAGGGGGGAAGCTACAGAGGCTACTTTACGCAAGCGACTAAGAGTCAGATGGGTTGGAAGTACACATCCCCGCATATGAGCTAGTCCTCATTGAGTACAAGGGCTGAGTCTTCTCCCGCACAGGAAAGGGCGGCATATCTAACAGTCACACATTCAAGGCGGCTTTGTTCAACAGCATGATCACAAAATCTTCCGCCTGGACATATTTTCCGCAGCTTTCGACTGCTGTGCGAAGATCGTCCTGGCAACGAGTACATACCTCACCAGTTGGGACAGCACCAAGGCTTGATTCATCAATCGAACTATGGATGCTGTAAATTTTCGAAAGAACCTTTGTATACGTAAGATTGTCTCTTGACTACATGTTCTGGTATTTCGGCCGATCAGGCACGCAAGACAGTTCCGCTGTCAACGATACTGCCTTGAGGTCACTGCCGGTGCGGATCTGCTTAGCACGCGCGAGATTAGAAGCAAGCGATGTCTACCGTCGAAGATGTGTTATTCAGATAGGGAAGTGGGCGTGCGTAGCAGAAAGATGCAAGCACACCTGTAAGGTTGAGGTACTGGAGACTCAGCTCAGCAATGCTCGGATGGGATCTGCATCCGCAATTCATTCTCGCGAACCTTGATTGCAGGCCTAATTTTAGCTTACTTACAGTCTCGAGAATCATGATCCTATGTTATACTGAGGTGTACCTTAGCGCTTGTCCTCCAGGATCAACATTTACAATTCATTGAGTCGCCGGTCGAACATCTCCAACCCCCTGTCATCGAAGAATGTACCAATCCTTTCGCAACTTGGGTTCATCGCCGTATTGTTTTCGGAACATATTGAAGAGATCCCATAGAACACCTCCTTTGCGCTCCTTTACGACCGGAATTTGCTTTCGTTTTCAGGTAGCGGCGAGGCGATGTGCATGACTGAACGGATGCCAGAAATGGGGCGCAATGACACCATTTTGAGTGCCTGCGGAACGACCAGTTCTCCTGTTGCTGAGAGTCGAGTAAATGCGTTCGAGGAGAATGTGCCAGTGTCTTTGGCGTCCTGAAGCGTATGCCGCTTAGGTTGATAACGATCCTTATAAAATTTCACACCCCAATGACCGATGCAATTGCAAACAACCTCAATACTGCAACGCTCATATCGTTCTTCAGTCCGTTTCAGGCTCCACAGTCGACGCAGCATCAAGCAGCACGTTTGCCGATACCTGAGTATGGAGCGGCTAATCTTGGGCGCATACCCGAAACGTGGCAAGAGATTCGGCTATGACAGAACTGTTGCTGGCTTCAACAAAACGGTCCTAGATAGCAAGGGACGGCGACTGAAAGGACCGGATATTTCGTCTTGAAGGTGGGATCTGTGAGGGCGCTTTCGCTACCAACAGTCATCGCCATCCTGGCTTTGATCCTATCTTTCCTGCTTCTCACGATGATCTGCAATTATCTTGCACATCCTGGAGAGCGAACAACATAAGGGCGCAAAGGGAGAGCTTGATCAACCTCAATATACCAGATCTGTACCGTATCGCAAACTTGGAAGAAGGTAATGGCGAAACTCGGAATTATGTGCGTCCCCTGCACCCAATACCCACGAATGAAATTGGCGAAATAATTATGCCGCTCCCCAAAGGAAAAGTAGGACACGGCTAACAGTATATGTCTTGAGCGGGATGATGTTCCATGTCGCAACTCATTAGCAGGAACAAAGTCTAGCAAGAGCTATAAGTAAACATTGCATCTAAGGATCCAGAGTCGTCGCGTCGAATGCTCTTTGTGAACCCTAGTTCCATGCCTGAAAGTCAACGCAACACTATTGAACGTTCGAGGTGTCGCGTGAGGTTGGACCGGTTCATTTTAAAAGCCGTGATCGAAGAAATCATACGATTGCTGGTACGCTAGAACATCTGATGAAGTTGGCAGCACCTGCAAGGGGAGGCGCACGTCCCGTAGTCTATTGCTTTCACAGTTCACGCTAAATGCGATGACGTAACCGGTCATCTATGCCTCGCGATGCTTCCTGCACCCGTTGCACACGCGCTGAAGTGCGAATATTAACCAGTCTGAAAACATTTTGGTTCTTGCAACTTGCCGCAGACCGGATGCGGATATGCTCGATCGTCGGCTTCTCTTGCAGAAAGACACCCCTAGGTTCACCCTGCACGACGTACCACACCGCGCAAAAGATCCACAATCCAGACGGCCTTGCTTTCGGAAAAGCTCCTCCTAATGGTACTTCTGACATGTCTTCAATGACTCGGCGCTAGCAGCATGGCTCATTGATGACCCCTGCCATGGTATTCCTCCTCGGTGTAGATTTACCCCGGAATACGGCCAACCCCACAGAATGGCTAAGCTTCCTCTGGAAAAGATAGTCAAGGCACGAGAGCGTGCTGGAGATCCTGGCTATAAATACGGTCGATGAGTTGTGAAGAACGCGTTGTCATGCTACGGGACTGATCGGTTACGATGAGGTTGTTACTTACTGGTACATGCTACGGCATGCTGCTGCACAGCGCAGTATATGCCAAGATCGATAGGTAAGTGTTAGCATTGTTTCGTGCGACCAGCTACTAAGCGCCACAGGAAGCACGTTGTTTCGCAATTCAATATCGTCCGAACAAGTCTCATCGACAATGAAACCACGCCCCTCCAAGTCGGGAACGGAAATTTCGCATATAATGTTGACAATACAGGCATGCAGGTAAGAAGGCCAGTGTTCTGCAGAAGTCCGAGATATGCTAATATACAGACCTTGCTACCATTCAATACACTATCAAGCTGGGCCTGGCATAACGACTCGCTTCCAGCAAACGGGTAAGTCCATCCCTTATTTTCATGAGGCTCACTGACCCTCATCAAGAGAAGTCCCATCTGACTATAAAGGCGTGGTATACGAAACGTACGGACGCGAGGTATATTACGATATACCAGATCCGAAACTGAAGCAAGCTACGCAATGGCTAATCTCGAATCCAAATCGTGTCAACCTGGGTCGCATCGGGTTGAAGTACAAAGGTGCAACACTTGACAGATCAACGATCACAGACCCCAATCAAGAGCTCGATTTATGGAATGGTGTCATTACGTCCAAATTCAAGGTTGATGGGAAAGATGTCCAAGTGGTGACACAAGGGGACTTCGAGTCGGATGCGATTGCGTTCAGCATCGAGTCAGAGCTTGTGGGGCATGGCGATCTACAAGTCGAGCTAGACTTTCCGTATCCACCAATACATACAACAGCCTACAAGTATGAGGTAAGTTGTTACCAGTCAAATAGCTCCCTGCTACTTTCTAACATGTGGCATAGGTTTTTGCTGGTGTCTACGACTTTCCTCTGAACCATAGTACGACGCTCGTCCAAGACGGTGTCGATCGCACGTCTGGACACATCCAGCACAATATGCAAGAGCTGCTATATTATGTCAACCTTCGCTGGCCCAAAGAAAGTCCAATGAGGCTATCTAGAGATGAGCCTCCAAACTCTACAGCTATCACAGCGCACCGATATACCCTCAGCCCACTCTCGAAGCGATCCTCGATTACTTTTACTGCTCATTTCTCGCCCGATAAACGCGTACCTCGCTTCCCAGCCAAAATTCAGGAGAAGAACGTACGGGACTGGAACGCATACTGGAATGAAGGCGGTTTCGTTGACTTGACTTCATCATCAAATCCGAATGCGACAGAGCTTCAACGCCGCATCATAAACTCGCAGTACCACGTGCGTGTAAACAGCGCCGCAAAGGGGCAGTCACCACAGGAAAGTGGGTTGATGAATAACGGCTGGTATGGTAGGTCGCACAGGACGTCTTAAACAGATGTCACTCGCTAACTTTGCATAGGCAAGTTTCATATGGAGATGCTCATTTGGCACAACGCGCATTGGGCAACGTGGGGCAAGAAGAAGTACTTCGACAACATCTTTCCAGAACTCTACGAAACACTGCTTCCGGCATCGCTCGCCCGTGCAAAGTCAATGGGCTGGGAAGGCGCACGATGGCCGAAGATGACGGAGCTTGAAACAGGCGTCAGCTCGCCAGGCGATGTCAATGCTTTCCTGCTGTGGCAACAGCCGCATCCGACATACCTCGCGCAGCTGGCATATCAAGCTGAACCAACCCGAGAAACTCTACAAAAGTGGGATAAGGTTTTGACAGCTACTGCTGATTATATGGCCTCATATCCTGGCTTGAACAACAGGACCGGAAAGTACGACCTCGGACCACCGTCCTACGGTGTGACTGAGAACACACCAACACAGTCAACGCGCAATTTGGCCTATGAGATCGCTTATTGGCGTTACGGCCTCGATGCTGCAGCAGACTGGAAGCGCAAATTGCATCAAGATGTGCCTAAAAAATGGACACATATTGCCGAGAACCTCGCGCTGCCACCCCAAATCGAAGGACTGTATACGGTCTACGAAGGTCTCAACAACTCTTGGTGGAACGACACGAAGCTCTCCGGCGACCCACGCAGTCTCATCATGATGCAAGGTATCCTGCCCGACACCCCAGCGGTCGACCCCACTGTTGCATTTCGCACCGCCAACAAGGTCTGGGATATCTGGGGCGACGCTTCGATTCGTGGCTGGGGACGTCCAGTCCTCGCCATGAACAGCGCACGTATTGGTAACCCCGGGCGCGCCATATATCATCTCACAGCATACGACTACTGGAAGTTTGATGACGCAGGATTCGCAATTCGAGGCGGCGATGGAGGCACGCCACCACCCTTCATGCCTGGCAATGCAGGCTTCTTGCTGGCCATTGCGTATTGCGCAGTCGGATGGGAGGGCTCTGAAATCGACTCGCCGGGCTTTCCGAAGGATGGGACATGGACTGTAAAACAAGAGGGGCTACTGAAGGCTCCGTGAGCATAATGTGTCCTGATGACACTGTGCGCTGGTCGAATTGCGACGATTGCAGACCTGATCGCTGGTTTAAGTTCGCAGGAATGCATCAATGTACAAAGTACCTAAGCACCAGGCTCGGATGTATCCGGCACATGGTGAGCTCATTCGTGTAACGTTCGCGTCGAATCCGGAATGAGGCATTGATATTGCCGAATGCGGTAATGCGCGGACTATCGCATGCTAACGGTCAAAGAAGAATCATGGTTGAAACAGTGCGAGATATTATTCAGAAGGTTTCTCTTCGTTGAGACTTGACTCGGGAATTGTACTGCAGCTAGCACCATGTTTCTCCTCAAATTTTTCGCCATTCTTATTTCTCTGGGCAGTATAGCACAAGCCGATTACAATGACGATCAGATTTATGATGCTCTCATCATCTTGCAAGATATTCCAGAGGACCTCGCGACCAACTTCTGTCAGGACTACGTTAGATATCAAGACTCTACCACAACATGCACGGTGACTGGTTATCCAACCACCGTAACAACCACGCTCGCGCCGACGCCCTGTGACTATAGCACGACACCCTATCCTCCAGTCACATCGTCAACCACCGCTAATCCCACTACTGCACCCCTGTGGAGCACGGTCTCAAGTACCACAACGATCACCTATACCACGTGAGTGTGCCCCTTATCCGTGAATTATTGTTTCCTAACATTATCACAGTACCTCGACCATCTACGTCCCCATCACAGCTCCCACCTTCTACAAACGGAGCGCAGAACATTTACCTCAACGCGCAACATGGTGCTCAGACTATGATCTCCCATGCAGACTGGTTCAGTACTCGTACCCAGTCATTGCAGGAGCGTGTAGGAAGTACCTCGCCGGCAGATACGGAGGACATGTAGTGACGAGCACATATACTGTAATTCCGACGGAAACAGAAGCGGTGGCTGCAAGTACGTGTACAGAAGAGGGTGGGTATGGTGCGCCTACGGACGCGTGGCATGATGGGCTGGTCTTTGAACCTCCCGTGACCTCATTATTCGAGGAGCCGCCTTATGAGACGTCAGCACCTCCAATGCCAGTTTACGATACCGCTGGATCATCTCAAGGCTACCAAGGTGATTATTCCAAGCCAGAAGACGGACATGGCTACGATAGTACTGCACCATACTCAGGCGCGGGCGAGGATTACTCCCGGAATGGAAGCAATACTTCGGATGGTGACGGAGAGTATGATTACGAAGATAGTGGCAAGGAAAAGCCTTACCCCGAGTCTCAAGATGGGTACTCTGATGATGCAGCGCCCTATGGTGATGAGGGTGAGGACTATGGGGGTGGTGATGAGGGACATGACGAAGCTACGGGCGAAGCCGAAGGCTATCCTGACGAACAAGGGTCATATGGTGGTGAGGAAACGCAATACACTGGTGGAGAAGATGGCTGGGACAATTTGATTGCTGGTATGGATCCAGAATACCTCGATGCCGTGGACGCGGATGGCTCTGAGAACTATACCTGAGCTGTCGAGTCAAGGCGAGAGAGTCGGACAGGCGATGGTTGTGCGACAGAAGGAGTACTAATCCAACATCAAAAGCTCTGATAGCGCAATGTGATCTCGATCGTCCAGCCTGCAATCACATCTCTCCTTCCTTCTCACATTCCATGCAGAAATCTAGCAGCAATTTTTCGAATCCCTCTGGATCTTCCCAAAATGGCGCATGATGCAAGCCTTCCAGTCTATTACACCTGCCCTTCCAAAGTCTCTTCCAGTTGATCCTGTCGAGATAATCCAGATTCACGAACTGCTCTTGCGCACCATTCACGACAGCGATAAGCACATCTTCGGTCTCCACCACCTTTCTCTGATCAACGCCAATCGGCTCCTCCTCGCCACTCCCGACAAAGTTCCTTGCCATGATCATCCGCGCACGCCCATCCGTATTCTTTGCATCTTCATACATCCACGGTTCCCAAAACTTCTCGATCCCTGCCGCTGCACTATTCTTCGAGAATGCCAACGTCTCTTCATCCGTCCAATCTCTCTGGCCCGCAAAGCCCAAGTCGCTGCTCTCGTTCGCCATGGTGAAGCCCTGCCGAATTTGCTCGCGGCCAAGTGCAGGCGGCGTACCCGTGATCAACAGGCCGCGTAAATCGATCTTCTTGCAATTCGTATATGTGCTTGGTGACTTGACCAACTCAATCACCTCGATACCAATGTGACCGCCCAAAGACCAGCCAAGGATGACGACGGATTCAATGTTGAGGTGCTGCAGTATCTGCACCGCTAGTTCTGCGTAGCCCTTCTGGTGGTAGCTCTTATTGGGGTCTGGGGCTTTGCTGCTCGACCCATGGCCAGGAAGGTCGAAGGTAACCACGCGGAAGCGCTGCGTGATGGTCGAAGAATCGAAGATGTGACGGAAAATTCTCGATGACGACGAGTTGCCATGTATCAGAAATAAAGTGGGTGCGTCGTTCTTGAGCGCAGTATCAGTGACGCTGATGAGGCCGTGCTCGGTTTCGAGTGTGAAGCTCGACATGACCGGGAAGCAATGTGTCGATTGACAAATGCGCCAAGTCTCCCGCGGTGTCCTCTGGTAGTGGGGACTTGTATCATAGCAGCCACCTGGAAGCGTGGTGCGATGTCTTTTGCAATCTGAAAATGTGAGATAAAGCTACAAGTCAAGTATCAAGCGGGGAAGAATCCAGAATTGAAGCACTCACACGCACGGCTGACGTGCGTTGCACACACGACGCAATGATCAGCATCGTGTTTCCATTGGTGGGGTAGCTACGGCCCATCTCGAGCATCCTGGGCAAGCGCATGTGACACACAACGTGGCAAGCAAGGAAGCGTGCGAGGTGGACATGGGTGGCATCCGCGGTGCCAAAGTTTAGGATATTTGGGACTTTAAGCAGTGATGCAATGAACGCTACAATATGGATGGTAGGATTGCTGACAGGTCAGACTCCAAGCGGCTTCAGACGATAAAATCTTACTCATCGTCGTCGTCCTCATCGTCTCCTTCATCTTCATCTTCTTCTTCATCCTCACCGTCCGAGACCTCTTCGCCAAGCTCTTTGAGACGTTTCTATGCAAAGTTAATATAATTGCCATCAACGGGTCAACCCCAGAGCTGTAATTACCTTGTCTCTACTCCTCTTCTCTTCCAAATCACCAAGGATTACGAACAAATCATCCAGCTCAGTTTGCTTTTCCTCTGCACTCAGTTGGGCAGCACGCAGCTTCTCCTTTAGATCTTTGAGCTCCTTGTCCTTCCCGTCCTTTGCACCCTTGTTAGTCACTTCGGCTTTTCGTAGCTTGTCCTCGACATCCTTGACCTTCCATGTTTGGTCTTGGACCTTCGTCTTGAGCTGCTGGTTCTCTGCCTTCAGGTTATCGACCATCGTTTGCAGTCCTTCTTTGTCCTCCTTGAGCCCCTTTACTTGTGTCTCACTATCCTGCACGTGCTGCTGCAAGTTGCGCAAGGTGTTGGTGATGGTTGTAATCTCAGTTCGTGTCCGTTGTTGCGTCTGTTCGAGGCTGCGGATTGTGTCGAGCGCCTCCTGTCGAGCTTTGTCGGACAGCTCCAGCTGCCGTTCGAGTTCTACACGAAGTCTGTTGGACTCGTGCAGTCGATCTTCGTACTCTTGTTTCGTCTTGGAAACAGCAAGTGTCATCTCCTTGGAGGCTTGATGCAGCTTGCTATTGAGTGCGACCACTTGGAGGCTGTATTTGTTCTCAAGCTCCAGTGTTGCCTGTCTATGCTCACGCTCTTTGC
>TARA_R110002003_G_scaffold626_2_pt1 | contig 22258 bp, 25 predicted proteins | sample TARA_R110002003 | Tara Oceans TARA_R110002003 (sample SAMEA4396441) | marine metagenome | biome: Westerlies Biome; feature: [SRF] surface water layer (ENVO:00010504); material: water (ENVO:00002006), including particulate matter (ENVO:01000060) such as... | depth 5 m
TCGACAAAGCACTCTGAGTTCTACGTGGAAAGACATCGCTGGATGTATGGTGGACGGAAAACTGAGTGGTAGATATTATCGACCCCTTCGCGCATCGGCGGTCATACCAACCACGCGCAGCACGAGAGATTGATGTACGTCAGTATAAGAGGTGGAGAATTGCGGCATGCTCGCTTCATAGTCGCAGCTGTCATACTAGTCGCAGTCAGGTGAATGGCGTCAGTGAATAATGTTCAAACTACGACTGACTGTTCTTTGAGCTTCAAGACCCACAAAGCCAGTTCACGGAACACAACGTATGTTTGACGGTCAGTCGCAGTTGGCCATAGCCACCCAAGTGGCCCATGAATCAGATGATCAAATATGAGGATTCCCTGCTTCGACGATCGACATCCCAGCAGTGGGTCTCCGTTTGACCCTGAAGACAGAGTGGCGATGAACAAGCCTGTGACGATTTCTTAGCATTGTGTTGCACGAAAGCTGATGAGTCGCAGTGTCCCGTCCTGCTGGATCATGTGTCGGTGGAGCAACGTCGTAAGATTCCACGAAGCTCAGTCACTCAGCGGTAGCGAATTCTAAATTCATACCGTGATAGTGGCTGCGTACGGATTATACGGCTTGCATGCTCCTTCCCATTGCCAACACCCGACATCATGATACTTTCCGCTTCGAGAGATAGTCTACGTAAGATGATCAGCAGCCACGCATCGCAAAGTTCCGGCCCTGTTCTCTTCCAACTCCTTCATTGTGCCGTCCTGTCCCTCCACACCATCGCCGTCCAGACCCCTAGCGATACCGGCCATTACTTGACATTTTGCTCCGACCTGTGTCCAGGCCGGCTAAACGCGTCATCTGCACGTGGCTAAGAGCGCAGTGAAAGCCGTGAAGGAGTGGCTCCCATTCAGGCTACGGTGTCAGCAGTCTGGAAGGAAGACGCAATGGTGGGTCCGGTGGGTCTAGCTTGCGGTCGTGCCGTTCCGGCCGACAGGATCAGTTCGTAATCTGCGGCAGGCGGCGCTTGCGGAGCGAGAGACGGGATGGAAGAATCAGCCGATCGTAGTAGTGGAACAGACGAGTGGCGAGTTTTTGAGCCCTTTGAAGGTCATGTGGGGGCCCACACCATGATGCAGTGAAAGGTCGAATGCGGCTCCCGACGGAAATTAGCATGAAATATCGTGAGCTGCCTTGTGAATGACTCGATCTTGCCATTATTGTTGGTGGCTCAGTCTCACCGGTTAGTGTGCTTCGACCACGATCCAAATTCCCATCCAGCTCTTTGCGCGACAGCCGCAGCATCTGATGTACGAGCTTACCTGAAGAGTGCAAGATACGTCCGGAAGCCGATCGGCATCTTCAGCCACCCGCAATGGCCCTTATCCTTCACCGCTCCTCCCTTAGTTACTTATAATATCCTCGTGACCACCATCAGTGAAGTCGAAATGGGCAGCTCAGTCCAAGAATGAATCCTTGGGCTCCCAAAGCACAGACGGAAGGCTCTCCGCACCTACATCTAGGCTGGCTCGTCTTCCCTGGCGCCTGTTGTGGAACGGCCCGGAGCTTTGGCGTGGGTGAAGGAAGGGCCGCCCATTGATGATGCACCCGCGTACTCCACTACAGACCGTGCCTGTGCCATGAGTGTATGTACTTGCAAGGTTTATTTACGCCAAAGGATATCCTAGAAGTCCACGCGGGACGCCTACGATCCAGGTGTTCAGTGCGGGAACAGTTGCTATTGGCGAGCAAGACGGCGAGGATTCGACTTGGCGTCAGTGAACCCTGAAGACACTGCCTGTGAGGCTACAGCATGGCGTCTTTAGCTGCGAACAGCGTCCGTGCCATAGCCGTACGTGATTGCGGAGCGAACAGCGGATGAGAAACGCCAACGAGAAGTGGACAGCCAATGTGAACGCTCATCGTGACAAGAAGCTCATTCGATGTGGAGGTGTGGAGCTGTAGTCGCGGGCAGGGTTTGGGAGGCTCCTGAAAACCACTACAAGTGTATACGTACGCAGTACCAACCTTGGTGCTAGTACTATCCTATATGCGCTCCGGTAGTGCTTGAGCCGCACCCTGTGCGGGACGTGATGTCGGAGACTCGGGATTGTGGACCGTAATATATTGCATACGAGGTGCGTACCGGGCTTCTGGTTGCTGGAACTCTGTCAGTCTTCCAACAACCTCACCGTACGTCGGTACCTGCCATATGCGCGTCTGACTGCACACAACATCACACAATTCTCGGTTCCAGCCGGATGGGTCTTGAACACGACATTCAACCTGGAACCCTACCGCGACCCAGAAGTTGCGAAATCCATCATACGATAAGCAGCGTTTGATCACTCGCGAAGATGCGAAAGTCGACGGTTCCGACGAGACCAGCCCCGCCAATCGCGGCCTAAACATAGACTAGATTTTACCCCTGATCCTGGCAACCGCAGATCTACAAACCTTACTAGATGCGGCTTTCACTACTGGACCGTGCATGTTACGCAGGAACAGGGATTTGACAAGCGCCCGTGGCGGTCGATTTGCCCTGTCTTCGGCCACTAGGTTTGGTGTAGGTGTGGAGGGGCAAAGCTGGATCCGAGCTGTCAGCGCAATGTATGTGCCAGGATGTCACTTCGGGTCCCTACCTCCATGTGCTTTGCAGGCGATTTATTAAGCACGTGGAAGTGCAAGGTATGTAATTAATGCTGGGCTGAAGGACCTTTGTTAGTGCAACACTCTCTTCTGACGATGTTTGCAGTATCTGTGAGCATTATGAAAGAGTCCCGTGATCAGTAGAGTGTGTCTCGTGCGAGTGGAGCGTTGGCAAGCCATAAGCCGCTGAGCGTGCGTAGAATTTGTCCACTCTTCGATTTGCTGAATGCTAGCCAATCCCGATAACGTCTTCGTGGAGGCTTACCACGGCTTAAGCCTCCTACTAGGCTACAGGTTGAGGTCGAGAAAGTCTTGTCCAGGCCTAGTGTGCAGCAGCCGCTCGGAAGAGATCGTGCAGCGAAACCGATGCCTGCCTTTCGGATATGCTCATAGCACCAGCCGCAACGCGCAGATCCGATCACGGTGTCAACAAGCCATCTTATGACTATCACACTATAAGTAGGACACCTGAGCCACATTTGTTTTCCTATGGTGTGGCGAGTGGAGTCCGCGACGATGAGTAAATGGAGTGACTGATATATTTGGACCGCTCTGACATGAACGGCGACTACGGCGTTTGATGTGGTCTGGTGTATGCAGGTTGAAGCTCGGTACAAGAAGTCCGGACTGATAATGCGGGCATGATAAAGCTTAAGCTTGGAAGGTCTTAGAATGGCTACCTAGTACTCATGTTGTGTAAATTGGCAGAATTGCCATAACGAGCGATTATGCATCAGAACAAGGTCCAGTAGACATTTTTCATCGATTAGGTACACGTTAGGAACGTAGGGAAAAAGAATTCACTACGTCAAGTCAGCCAATCCGAGACAGACAGTTTCGACGGTCATTTTAGCCGCTCGTATGGCAAGCCTAGGCGATTACGCTGCCTAACGGCGAAAGTCGGACCGGCACCAAAATATCTCCCATGGTGTGTACGTAGGCCGGATGCGAAAAGCAAAATCCATACCCACTGGATTGGGACCTTCGTATACTGTGTTCCATCGCTAGTCTCTCTGAGCAGAGTTGCCGCAGTGAGCATCAGAGCACGCAGCAAGTACGCGTCCTGATCGGACTTGGTTGCGGACAATCGAAACAATGGCGTGGACGTGATCAGCTTTGCATGAATCTCACCACTGTAGTGAAAGTGATAGGAAAAATAGGAAATACAATTCTAGAACTGGTTTATGCAGTGATGTTTTGGACTACAGCTGCTGTATGCTAGTATAGCACGTTGTTCCGAAGACGTATACGACGCCAACCCATGCCCATTCCGTTGTTAGTTACTGGCAGGTGATGGATACACAGCATCCAATGCACAAATTGTATTCAGTCGGTCGAGGGCGGGCTGGAGGCTCGGCGAGGCTCTTCGAACCGTGAAGATGGAGGTCGTGACTAAGGAGCTCTCCCGCCGTGAACGCAGCTCACGTGCTACGGATGAACATCCCCTTCCTACGGACACGGTTTTAAGGGTTCAGTCGATTGTGTCTGCGTGACTCTGCCCAAATGGTCGCCGTGTGTACATCCTGGGGTAAGCGGCAGGCCTACGGCTCGTTAAAACGCACGCGACCTGCGAGCGCTGTGCGCTGTGCGCTAAGCGTACAATAGCCCGACAAACCTCTGGTAAGTGTGATTAGCTCGGCTACGATACTCAAATTCGGTTGCATTACGAAACACGTACCTGAAGCGACATTCAAAGTGCATATGTTGGGCGGTGCAACTGCTTGCGCAACTAGGCGTTGACCAGCGCAGTGCAGAGAGAGCCGAACCAACGTGATTTGAGACTGACCAGTGGATCTGACATCGATTTCGCGATCTGTGGGGAGATCTGCATCCTCATGTCAAGATTGGTGCTGTTTGAGTTCGGCAATCTACAGTGGTCAGCTTCGGGCATATCCAGGAACCCGAACAGGCCACCCATGAGCACTGCGCTACCGATAGAATCAGGGCGACGTACCCTTTGAATGTTTGACATGTAAAATCCCGATGCCAATTGCAGTTTTCAATTTATCGGATCTAGTAAGGCGGATGACCGGGCATGAAAACGTCCTCCCACACTGGCGCAGCGCTCGACATAGACCTCAGATCATGCATGAAGGGCACAGAAGTAACAATGCCTGCCATGCCGAGCTGGGTTGTCGTCGGTTGGCACAGTGCCCAGTCTTCGTGGAAGGTGCCAGAGTTGTTGAAGTCATCAACAGAGCACTCGCTAATAGACAATGAGGGTACTGCTCCGGCGTTCGGTACTACCTCATCTGACATGAGTTGAGGAGAGACTGAGACTGATGCCTGGTTCCATGACATCTGTGTGATTGGTGCGGCATTGCTGTGCTCAGGCCTGGACCATAACTCGACAGGAACTGGCGCAGCCATGTCACTATCCAGACTAAGCCCAACAGACATTAATGAGTCGTCAATCCATGGCTGAGATACTGCCCACTGATCAGACAAGTCTCCCACTGCCAAAGGCTCGTGATATACGAGTGACTCAGGTGTTTGTGGTGTGAGGCGACCTGACATTGAGAGGCCGGTAGGATCTGTGGCTGCCGAAAATCCAACCAAAATTCGACCAGGACTACCCGAGTACGAATAGCATTCGTCCACAATCTGGCCCGTATAAGTAGGCAGCGGTGTAAGCACGGGAAAGCCCGAACAAGCAGAGGCTTGCTGGCTCATCTTAACAGCGGTGCGGAAATCAATATGCGAGGCCGCACGCATGACGCGATGTCTGTTAGAGGATGGGATACTCCGAGGGGAGCTGTGTCGACTTATTGTTGAGATATTGCTCGTCGAGTGGTACCGCTTCGGCGATACGAAGGGCTTCTTGATATTCGCTCGATAGCTGTTCTCAGACGTGCGACGAGTGGATCGCGGATCACATTTAATACCCTTGGTGACGCACCGAGAGCAAGCAGGAAGCTATAAAAGTTAGCGGTGTCTCAAGCGGGTGTACAGAGCTACTCACTCCCTTGTCACACTTCGTCTTTGCTTTGGCACAAGTGACACATGCGATGGCTCTCCTTGACGCTATCCTCTGGTAAGGATTGTGAGTCGGCGCTCGACTGAATGAAGTGTTTTGTGCGGTGACTGATGATGTCGCTTCACCCTTTGGTGGTTGATCCATTGCAATGCAAGACGCAATTTTGAGCTAACAAGGCGATGGTCCAGTCTGGGGACAATGAAGGCAGTAGTCGTGTTCGGAGCCACAAGGGCGAATGGCCTATGTAGCTTCCGTGGAAGCACGTGACTAATGAGTCGTTGGTGAAGGTGTAGTTTATGAAGAACACTGGCACTTGGGAAAATTATAGTCCTATACTCCGAGTAGGCGCGGGCTTGGCTTGCCCTGAGAGCTGCCGTAACGGCTGCCCCGTGCAGGAATCAAGTCATACACTGAAGACCAATGCTCAGCACTCCTCAATTGCCTATCTGGACAGTAGAGCACCAATCAAGGTATGTCCGGACTAGCGCCGAAGGGGCGCTGTGGAAACGTGGTTGCAAACCGGGCCCAAGCGCCTAGAAGTGCGCCCTGGTAGACGTCGCCCCCCAAGGTTGACAAGGATGTGGTGCGCCATCGCGGACGCACTTCGTCGAAGGCCATCGGTAGTGCCTGTTTCAGCTGCGCAGACGGAGGCCAGGGTCTACTCTACATGCTGACAGGAACCAAGTGAGCGGATCTAAGCTTGCGATAATGACAGGTCGTATTCGAAGAATTCAAGCCTCCTTGTTGTCAGTGCGTAGTCGCGTGTAAAGGTCATGCACACCAGTGCCTTGGATGTGTATGCGTGGTAGTCGAGGAAGATTCTGCACGGTCGGAGACAGTAATCCTACCTGGGAGTCTGCAGAAGCTGCATCTGCATTTCGCTTGCTGTCCGCTAACTCTCCATAAACAGTTCTAGGGATTGTACACCTGCGGATCCCGGGCACTGCCTTTCGTGGCTTGCTGCCTGCAGAGTGTCTAGCGCTGGGATGGCAGGCGATGAAGGCGTCGACACAGCGACGCGTCTCTGCATGGCAGTAGGCGATCGGGGCCGAAGTGCCAGCATCAAGACATCGCAGTGCCTGACTGTGAACTACTGCAAGCCGATGCGAGAAGGCGTACGGACAATGGCCGGTGGCGCAAAGTGGTGAGGTGGTGACAGGTCTTGCTGGAATATCCAGCGCGGGGAACCAAGAACCGTGATTCGCCATCCTTTTGCTCTCCCAACGCACAGCGGGCGACATCGGCACGCTACAGTCGCATTACAGACTTCGTGCAAGGCAGAGCGGTACCCTCACAGGTGTAGCTTCGCTCATGCTGGACTGTGAGGTGGCCTACGAGGCTCGTGTAGGCTCACACGTCATGCCTACTTGTCGCTACGCGCACAGACCTTGTTCGGTGATGCAAAGCCCCCCACAGGACGTCGGTCAATGTTTGCTGTGACCAGATGGCCGAGAGCTAATCATTGCATTGATTGAACGTAGCATCTCTGGCCTTGGAGAACCTATGGCGTTCCAAGAGCCTCGCCGTATGTTTCGAGCATCAGGCACTGTTCGCACATGATCACTCCCAAGGTTCGTTCCATCCATAGCTGTTTCAGGCGATGCAGAATGCGTGCCTTGGGCTGAGAACATTCAACTCCTCCGTAATTCCTTACTGCTTCCTATTCGCGAACAGCGTGTTCACTGGCATCTATCTTGTGATTGGACTTGCCTCCTACAAAAATAGCATATGTATGTGGAAAATCATGCCATGTCAATCTATGAAGACGTGAATGGTCCTGAAACACGGTCTAACTATCGGAGAACTCCTTTCGAATGCTGTCGAAAGATTGAAGTTCTTAGCAGGTCCGAGTGACGTTTTGAGAGTGACAAAGATTGGGTCGCAATGATTAAGCAAGCCATATCGATAATGACCTCTAACCCAGTTCGGATACCACAGCCTGTTCTGGAGTCCTACGAACTCCATTCGTACTGTTCTATTCATGCTCTCGGGTCCATTCTTGCTTTCCAAGGTGCATACTTCTCAAACCGGAATGTTGCCATTGCTGGTGCCTAACATCGCCGTGCAGACCTTATCGGCTGCTTGATCTTCCGAGCAGTCATTGTACCGCCACAGGATTGTGATGTCGAATGGTCCGGGATACATTTGCTATCCAACACAACACCTTCGTAATGAAGAGATTTAACACAGGTTGGACCTTCGCTCACAGCACAGACCATGGCGGTTGACACCTACGGGTATCATAGCACGTCCAACGGTCAGCCACTGTTCGGCAAACCTGAGACTATCGTTTCAGTCAAGTCGATGTGGGTCGATGGCTGTGGCAATGGGGCCGGTCTGGCAACGGTTGTCAGGGTACGATGCAGGTCCCAGTGATCAAAGCGGGTTCGCGTCAATAGCAAGCCGAATCTTAGCTTGGGGGAGACGCACAAGATATTGGAAAGGTACAAAGATCTGTGAGGTAAGCAGGATGCTGAATTGGGGTCCCTCGGTGACGTTTCTCGGAGTTGTACAGTTGACCAGCGACATAGCAAGCCTCTGCCCGACGTTACATTCAATCGGTAGCTACGGGTTCGGCGGATCGTATAAGCTGATGCGCACACAGCAACAGCGGGGAAGCGACTGAGCGAAAGTAGCGTGTTGTGGAAGCAGAGCCATGGAGTTGAGGCTGGCAAGGCCGGGTAGCGAGATAAGCTAGTGCGGGTAGGGCATAGCCTGTCGCGTGTCTGCACCGTACCTGCTCCGATCTAGGCGTCATCTCGCATCTCATTCTTTTGGTCGCGCCTTCGACTCATAGATGCTTGAGATGAATGCACTCACAAGTAGCGATCTCCAACCCAGCAAATTCCTTGCCAAGGGTCGCCACCAAGAGGACGCAGCAAATCCCCCGGACCTGCTGATTCTTAATCAACCCATCGCGCACTTCGATGCATTCGCACGTCTTTGGAGGCATACAGGCTACAGGGTATGCGCTGACGGCGGTGCGAACCGACTTTTTGACATGTTCGAAGGAGAATTGGCCGTGCAAAGAGAATGCTATGTAGGGCGACCCAACCATGACTGGACCACTGTTATTGACATGACACAGTTGCCGGACGTCATTCATGGTGATCTTGACTCGTTGCGCGACGATGTCCGTGCCTACTATGCTGCGCATGGAGTCGATGTATCGCAAGATCACGATCAGTATAGCACCGACTTTGGTAAGACGATGAACAAGATATCCTCGAGAGGGCCTTGGTCGTCGCGAAAAGATGTGCTCATACTCGGGACATTGGCGGGTAGGGTGGACCAAGGTCTTGGTCTACTACACGAAATGATCAGAGAAGAAACCAAGCATCCAGGCTTACGGCTGTGGCTCTTCTCGGAGTCCAGTCTATCGTTCATTCTCAGCAGCCAACACAATACCATAAGGGCCCTCCAATCCAGCAAGCTCTTTACAGAGAATGTAGGGCTTGTGCCAGTGTGGGGGCCCGCAGTCATCACGACGGCAGGTCTGGAATGGGATGTCGACAAGTGGCCAACGAGCATGGGGAGCCAGGTTAGCACGAGCAACCACGTCAAGGCGGACGAGGTCCGTGTTGAGACCGACGCCCCCATTCTCTTCACGATAGAAAGAGCACCACTGTAGGCTACCAGGACGCATGGCCCGGTTGCAGCTTGAAGTCGAAAGCAGAGTGAGTGCGGCGCCGGAACCAGAGCTTAGCTGTGAAATCGTTGGATGTAGCAAAAAGAGGCGCCCACAGGGAAGAAGTTCTTTTGGCGTCGCAAGCGCACATGTTGAGATAGACGAAGCGAAGCCTCGCCATGGGGCTGAGTGCATGGAGGAGTGCGCGCGCGCCAAGCCACACAAGAATCTGGCGAATGATAAATGATGATGCTTTATTCTCAGCGGTAGAGACAGAGCCCAAGAAAAGAGTGGGCAATCGTGCTGCTTCCGCGAGATCTCATCTTAGCTGCCGAGACACGCATGCCTGCAAGTTGCAAGGTACCTGTTGGGTGGAGCATGGACCGGAGGATGTCCGCGCCTATCTGCCCCTCACGAACACGGCGGTGAACAAGTGGCTCCGCGTGGGTCACCAAGTTGGCACGAGTGTAGATTCGGCCATAGCGTGCGCTTGGGGAGGCGGCCGTGATGCAGCAGCGGGCACGAAATAGGGAGCCGGGCCTTTGGCTGTGCTCGAAGGAGCTAGACTGTATTGGCTCTCTGGGAGAACGTGGGTTCACCATCAATCTAATAAGCTTGTTGCGCCTTGGGCACCCAACAATACCGCGCCTCGCACGCCCTGATCCTCCTGACGGTCGCTATCGCTGGGTTCCTAGGAGCCTGTACACTCGTTCACCTGGACGCGACACCACCGCCTTTCCTCCGAAGCCGTCGCCATCCTCGCCGCTCGCCCACCGCCGCCGACAGTCGAGTCGCACCCAGTCTACGGAACAGGTGCGTCAGGGCTCCCGGTTGTGCCATCGCCCTCCCGCGCGACCCAGCGGCGTGCATCGTCGCCCGACTCGCGGCGCTTTGCGAGCCACTCTGCATTTCCTCGCTGCCCCCGCCCAAGCATGCCATAACTGCACGGCGAACATCTGCTCGAGACGCATCCAGACGTCGCACCTGGGGTGAACCGTGAGTCGCACCAAGTGCGGAGATCTGTGGAGCAAAAAAAACGGGTCGACACAAGCTCCACACGTCAGCAGGAGGGGAGACAATGGACCCACTCAGGCGAGCTGCTTCGTATGCTTCGTCGCGGCGGTCCGAGGCGACGGCGGCAGGAGGCGTGGAGCAGTCTGGAAGGTCCGACGTGAGTCTGCACGCGGAGAGGGCCGCCGCTGCCCTTCGCGGGACTAGAGCAGAAGGAGCGACCGCAGCGGAAGCAAGGGCGACCGGGCAGCCACACCACGGCGCATCGCACGACGACGACAGCCAGAGCTCCGCGTCGGACCTCGACTTCGACTTTGGGCTGCCCCCGCACGAGCAACAAGCGGCCTCCCACGCGCCGTCGACAACCTCGACAACCCCCCCGGACGGCACCCTCGATGGCACACACGCAGCGTCGACCGACCACCTGGCGCCGACAGCGGCAAGCCGGCCGACGACGGGTCCTGGCAGGCTGGGCAAGGCGCCGGCGTCGACGCGTCCTGCCCTGACGCGACTGCAGCACAAGAGCACGCCGGATCTGTTCACGCAGGCCGGGCGGCCACTGGGCAGCCCGCTGACGTACCAGGACCTGGGGACTGACTACACGCGATACTACAACCCCTTCTCCGACAGCAGGCGGAGCTCCTTCTCAGAACACCGAGCCAGCACGCCGCGCGGCGGTGCCCGCACCACTGGCACTACAACACCCCTCGCTGCGCTGCACCCGGCCGCGAACCCTTTCCTCACGCCAAACGCATCCACCACGAAACTCCACACCTTGTACGACCCGGAAAAAAACGCGTCCGTCGTCGATGACCGGCTGATCGCCCCCTACGAGGAGAAGGGCATGGCGGCCTGGCCGCTCATCGGCGACAAGGAAGAAAGCGACGACGAGATGCACATGCCCCGAGACGACGACGACATACGGTACAAGCCGAAGCTCAGGGACCACTTCAGCAGGGAAAGCATCGTCTCCACCATCGGACTGGCCTTCATGGTCTTTGGCCTGCTCTTCATCTTTGTAGCACTGCCCGTCATGTCATTCTCTGGTGTCATCGACTACAACTCCTCCTACGGTGTTCCCGCGAGTTGGTTGCCCAATCCGTACAGGGAGCAGCCGTGGGCTACTGTGAACAAGAACAAGTACCATTTCCTTCAAAACATCCGCACCGGCCTGATCGACCCGGATACCCCACCATCAGCATTGGAAAAGAAGGGCATATTTGGCGATGACTACGAGCTTGTCTTTAGTGACGAGTTCAATGAGAACAACCGGACCTTTTACGAGGGCGACGATCCGTACTTCTTCGCGGGCGACTTCTGGTATGGAGCCACCAAAGATCTGGAATGGTATGATCCAGACGCCGTGACCACATACGATGGGACTCTGGAGCTACGCCTGGACAAGTTTGTCAACCACGGTCTGGAGTTCCGCTCTGGCATGCTGAACAGCTGGAACCATCTGTGCTTCAAAGGCGGAATCTTCGAGGTCTCCGTGTCGCTACCAGGACCTGGTGGCGCGCCGGGGCTCTGGCCCGGCGCGTGGACCATGGGCAACCTGGGTCGTCCGGGTTACTTGAGCACTACAGACGGCATGTGGCCCTACACGTACCAAGCTTGCGACGTTGGCATCACACCGAACCAGTCGAGCTCTGATGGGCTTTCCAACTTGCCAGGACAGCGCCTGCCATCTTGCACATGCCCTGGAGAGGACCACCCGACTCCGGGCACTGGCCGAGGAGCACCAGAGATTGACATCATCGAAGTCGGAGCCACATATCCGCCACACAACATGCCCATTGCCACACAGAGTTTCCAGGTCGCGCCCTTTGATGTTCACTGGTACCCAAATTACAATTTTACTGCCTTCCCCGACTACAGCGTCAGCTGGTACAACGGATATACTGGCGGTCCATACCAACAAGCCATTTCCGCTACCACCAACCTGAACAAGAACTGGTTCGATGGCAAGGAGTACCAACGTTACAATTTCGAGTACGTTCCTGGAGAAGGCAAAGACGCATTCATCAGCTGGCAAGTAGGCGATCAACAGATGTTCGTCCTGGACGGCCGCGCGATCGGACCGAACGGCAATATCCAGGCCCGCCAAGTATCCGAGGAGCCAATGTCTCTCATCCTCAACCTGGGCATCAGTAACTCTTGGACATGGATTGATTGGGAGAACATGAAGTTCCCAGCTGTCATGCGCGTCGATTATGTCCGGTGGTATCAGAAGAAAGGGGAGACGATGGTGACATGTGACCCTCCCGGCTTCGAAACCACGGCCTACATCAAGGAGCATATCAATGCGTACACTAATCCAAACTTCACAGTAAGTAGCACTCCCTTTTCGCACAATTTTATCTGCTAACTGTGTACAGCAATGGGATCAAACAGGTCACGCGTGGCCCAAACACAAACTCAATAGCGACAACTGCAAGATCAAGTCATGAGATAGATCACACACACACATGGGTCAATTCTCGCGACTACATAAGACTCTTGTACTTCAGCAATTCTCATTCTTCCATAGTAAAAAAGCTTGGCAATGGCGCACACGGCTCTCTGGTATACACATTCTTGTCATGTCACACATACGAACGACGGCGTTTGGGCGAAGTAGGAGGCGCATGTGGGCATATACCTCAAGGGGCGAACATACTCCGTGTCCACTGCATGGTGTAAAGGGATGCGCGGAGTGACTGGGCTTGTTCGAACTTTCGACTGTACGGAGTATGAGAGGGTGCATAGTACTATACTATAGATAGCGTTACGTAATGTATATGTCAGACGAACGAGAATTGGTCTGTTACTTGCCCAGCTCGTGTGTCATCCCAATAAAGTGCTGCATTTGCGTGTGCGAATGAGCCTCAATTACACTTTATTTCTCTGATATCAATACAACTTGCTCCAGCCAAAGTTGTACGCTATTGGCACGCGTCTGTACCTGTACACTGGAACCAGACCATTTGAGCCTGCCTTCATCAAGATCATTCTTCACTCCATAACGTTGAAGAAGGGTAACCTACCTCAGCATCCTGCCAGCAATATCTTTTGCCGCGTTTATCATATGCTACCATTTCATACTGCCTAATGTCTGGTCTACATTTACCCACGTCTGTTCCAATGTTCATAGTTTCCCTGCAGGTTCGCTCACATCTCTCTTGCACCAAATGAAAGCATGTCGCCTCTCATACCGTCCTCATCTCCCTTCCCTTCTCCACATCCTCGCTATCCTGCCTGTGAACCTCTTTGGCACCACTCGACACAGCAGCCGCCATATCTTCATCCGCCTCAACATCAAAGTTTCTGCCCCTATACTCTGGCCCCAATAACGTCAACAGAATGACGTATGCATATACACAGCCCATGAAGATACATATGACAAGCCCATACTTGTACCGCTTGACCTTGCCCTTTGGCGGCAGGGGAAACTGCTCGCCGATGGTCGCCTCGATGGTCGAGGACGCCGAAGACACGAGGTTACCAAGCTGGTAACTCGTACCCACAACGAACGTGCGGAACGAACCGGGTGAGAGCTCCATGAGATGGATTGGAATGACACCCCACGCACCCTGGACGCAGAATTGCTGGAAGAAGGCCGCGGCGATGACGCCTTTGTTGCTCACGAACGTGTACGGATAGAGTAATGCGCCACCGAAAATGCACATGACGATGATGCTCAGTCTGCGACCGAAGATGGATGAGGCGTACCCGACGAGAGTTCCGCCCGTCATGGCGCCCAGATTCGCAACGACTTGTGTGACGGTTACGGCGTTGGGGCTGAAGTTGTACTGATTTGTGAGCATCGTGGGATACAAGTCCTGGGAGCCGTGAGACATGAAGTTGAACCCAGCCATCAGTAGGACCATGTAGATGAGCAAAAGCCAATGTCGCTTCAAAGCAACCTTGCCCTCTTGGACAAAGACTTTGGCAGCGTTGGGTTCTTCCTCGCGGATACGCTTGCGCTCGAGGTATGCGTTTGTCTCGGGGAGGCAGAGACGGAAAATAATGATGAGCACGGGCGGACCGGCGCCGAACCAGAAGAGGGGACGCCATTCGTGGCCGACGGTATCAACAAAGGCGCGAGCGAAGACGGTGGCGAGAAGGTAGCCGAAGGCATAACCTTGCTGAAGCATACCGGAAATGATGCCGCGGGCGGGGCCGGGGCAGTCTTCGAGAGCTATGATGGCATTAGCTGTATATCTGGAGATGATTATAGGGAGTAGAAGCCTTACCAGTCGCCGCAGCGTTACCATACAATCCACCCATAGCAATACCAAACAAGGCGCGCACACCCAAGAATTGGTTGTACGTGCTACAAAATCCAGTCGCCAACTCCAAGATGATGAATAGAACGTTGTTGACAATAAACGGCCACTTGCGACCATAACGATCGGCAGCAAGACCGAATATAATACTGCCAACCGATCGCAGCATGAGCACCAAGGTAATGCCCCACGTGATTTCTGCCTTGGTCTTGTCAAATGTCTCGGCGAGGTTCTCCACCGTCAACGAGACAGTGAAAAAATCGAACGCATCCCATGACCAAGCGAAAAATGCAACAAGAAAGAACAGCCACTGTTGCAAATTCAACATGCGTAGCAGGGTGATCGGATTCGGGACCTTGTCGCGCGCAGGCTTCAGCGTCGTGAGGCGTGTGGCAGCATAGCGTCCCGCGGATATCTTCTCAACATACTGGATATTCTCGCGATGCGCGACGTGGTCCTTTTCGGCGTCCATGGCCAGGCTGGAAATTTGGTTTCTGAAACAAGGACTGGGAATGTCGATGGTCCCAAAGATGGGTGCCCTCTCAACACCTCGTGGGAACCACCTCTTCTTATCCTCCCGCACCGCACCGTCCATCTCAACACCGATCGACCATTCGGTTTCCTCCTCAGGCATACCGCATCTACCGATAACGCGCCTGTGACTCTGTGGTTGCAACGACATGACGTCCCCACAACCCCGCGTGTCAGGCGTTGTCGAATCAGGATAGGAAGGGATAGGCAACCGTCCAATCAATGTCGATGGGCACCGAAATCTCATCGTCAAATGGACAGGGATGAGTGCGCCACGGACTGTGCTAAGAGACGACAAGCCGCTCAAGCGTTTCTTGGCTCCCGGCACACGCGGCGTGCAGAAGCTTTGTCAAGATGCGCCAGAAAGGCTTGGTTGACGTAGTCGGCGTGATGGGATCTCAATCTGGCATCGGACCATTTTTCATAACAGTGTCGCAATACACTGGCTTGTTCGCTTCGCACAGGGTCTCTTTACAATTAGCAATGCTGGACCAATCACAGCCTTCTTGTCTTGCACAAACTCTGGTACAGCGAGATCGACACAAGCTTTGCCCGTTGACCGGCGAATCGTGCTGACATACAGCGCTAACGCTAATTCTAGCGTTCTGAGGCCCGGCCGAATCTTCTCCCTCCCCCACAGCTTGGGGGCAATGAACACGAGGAACGAGCCGGGAACGCCCATGGGGAACGAATCCAAGCATCGAGTCGAGGCCCAAGTCTTGTGTTTGCCTCCGACAATTCCCAGTTCTACCTCCGAGTGGCTTGTCTAGCGCATGTAAGCTGCGGAGATGTCTCTAGAGCCTCAAGTAGAAAGCCGCGGGTTTATTGATCATGTCCGCGCCCGAGATGGTTCCAAGATGGATTGGACGGAGGCAGTTTCGGCTTCTCCAAAAGTGACTGCTATCGGGATTGGAAGTCGAAGCAAACGCATCTATTCAGGACGCGATCAGAAGAGTTTGGTGTAGTTTTCCTACTTCGTGGCACGAGAACGTCCACCTCGAGCGTAGCATACATGAGCTTTTGTCCTCCAAATGGTGATTCTAATCGCCTAAAACGCCCGGCATGATAAATGCGACACTAATATGCTGGCTCTCAAACGCGTGCAACAAACTCAAGCCATGCCACTTGAGACAGCCCGGGAACTCCCTGCTTCACTCCCCCACTCTTCTGTCAGTCGCTCCAGTTCAGTCATTCTCAAAGCCTCTTCGACGCTGTTGACGAAATGTCTAGAACCACCACACATTTCGATGATGCCACTCTTGTCAAAAAGCTGGTACACAGGACTGCGTTCGCTTGGTACTCTGCAGAAGAACACGCGTACATCTCTCTTCCTGTACGAGTCCACTATCTCCGCGAGAACTTGTGCACCAGCGCCATCGAGTGACGTGACGCCGTGTACATCAAAGATGATGTTCTTGTTGTGTTCTGCGCGACGGACACGTGGGAGAGCAGGGTGCGCCTTGCCCGTGCCGTGGTCTTCCAGACGTCGTAGACGGGTCTTCAGATTGCCCGTGTTGGCGAACGTGAGTGGCTCTGGGATCTTGACGATCAGACAACCTTCGATAAACTCGACGCTGTCTGGATCATGCTCCGCATTGGAAAACTGGTTTGTTGTACCAGGGACGCGGCCCAAGATTTGGATGCGTGGTCGAACCGAATGGCGGATCAGCCGCAAGATGGACAAGCCGATGCCAACGCCAATACCGCGCTTTAGATCCCATATGATAGTGATGAAGAAGATCAAGCCCATGAGGATGAGCTCCGACCAGCCTCGAATGCGCCAAAAGAACTTGATGTCATGCGGTGCTTCTTCCACAAGGGAGTATGCGACGACGGAGACCATGGCGCAGAGCACGCCCTTTGGTAGGTAGTAAAAGTATGGTAACATGAAGACTGTACAAAGAATAGTGATGAGGGAAAGAAAGATGGAGCTCATAGGCGTCAATCCGCCTGTTGATGCGTTGACTTTTGAGCGGCCATAGCCGCCAAACGCTGGGAGAGCCATAAACAAGCCGCCAGTGATATTCGCTGTCCCAAGAGCAATGAGCTCACGGTTGGCGCTGATGGGCATGGTGACACCATCCTTGTTGGGGTCTCCTCCTCCAAGCGATTTCCCTGCTACCGAAGACTCGAAGAAGCCGAGCAGAGCAATGATCAGGGCGGTGTTGATGGCATCCGAGGCGTACTTTAGATGTGATGTTTCGAATGGGAAATGAATAGCGAAGATACTACCGCCACTTGAATTGACATTGCCCAGGACCGCCAGGCCCTGTTGGTCGAGGCGAAATTTCCAGGTAAATATGGCGGAAAGGACAACGACAAGAAAGCGGTCGGGTATGTAGGCGACGGAGGGGTATCGTGGTTGCAATCTCTTTTTGAACTCTCTGCCGCTAGATTAGCCATGTCGTGAGGAACATGAGGTTGGATCTCAACGTACCTGAAAAACATGATGACACCGAAGGCGGTGAAGGACATTGCGCACGTCAGGCCGTGAGCGTTTCCGACGTTGCGGAACAGAAAGACAAGCTTGTCGATACAGCTCCCATGGGAAACTTGGTCAGCTGCCAGTCTTGCGAGCCCCATCTCAGGGATGAGCTGGTCCACAAAGATGACGACGCCAATGGCGCTGATAAAGCCTCGCAGGAAAGGCCGGCTCAGTACGTTGTCCAAAAAGCCGAGCCTGAAGAGTCCTGCAACCAGGATGAATGCGCCAGCAAGACATGTCACAACGCCGGCAATCTCGGCGTTGCGTCTTCCGTCGTCGTCTCCGGTTGTGCCTTTTTTTATGTTCTCGCGGACGATTTCGCCCACAAGAAGCGAGCCCGGTGCCTCTGGTCCTACAATCATCTGCGGACACGTGCCCAAGATTGCGTAAATGAGCGGGTTGAGGGCGAAGCTGTAGAGGCCGTGTACGGGAGGCACATGGGCGAGGTTCGAGGCATAGGACAGCGCCATGGGAATGTAGAAGGAGGCCATGGTGATGGCGGCAACGAGGTCGCCCTTGAGATAGCGCAGCTTGTACTGCTGGGTCCAATTGAGGATGGGGATGTAATACTGCAGGTACATCAGGCGCTGGTTCTTGACGCCATGTCGCTCAGCGAGCCACTTGGTCGTGCTCATCTTCTGTCCATTCCCGCCGCCGCCGATGCTGTCTGCAAGGGCATCACCCAGCAGCGCATGGGCAGCGTCGGGCGCTTCTCCATCTGCGGCCTCGGCGATGCCTGGATAGGCGCCGCCAAAGCTGCGGTCCGAGTGGATGCTGTCCGCAAAGCTCCCGTAGCTGCGATGTGCGCCCGGCCGCGGGGATGTCGCGCCATGGGTGCAATTGGCGTCGCCACACCCCGACGCCGCGTCCCAGTTCTGGTGGTTGAGCAGCCGCGTGCGCACCGTGGGCTCGAGGTCGATCTCGAGGATCCCAGCCCGCTGTGGCGCAGCGTTCTCGTGGACCGAGTGTGCAGAGGCGGGATCAGCCGCCGGCCGAATGCCGTCGGTGGAGAAGGCGAGGTCGTGGGCGTGCGGTGCGTCGGTGTGCTGCGCGTAGTGGTGGTCGCGGTGGGGATGCATCGTCTCTTCGGGAGAGCTCGAGCGGTCCGAGGGCACATGCGCTTGCCGCAGCTGTGACGGCGTGGCCGGCTGGTGGGCATGCCGCAGGCTGCCACTGGACGACTCGCGCGAGTGCGACGCCCGCGAGGGACCGTCGTCGGCGTGGCTCCGCGTGGGCGGCATGTTGGTCGATGGTGAGTGCTAGCCGTACTTTGGCTGGCCGGGATTCTTCTGTCTCGAGCAAGGGCGCAAAGACGGCTTCGCTGCCGCATACATGACGATTCACCGTCGTGGCAGAGACTGGACGGTGCTTGAGCAGGAGCAGCGCCAGTAGTGTGCCGTCGGAGAGCCTTCGAGGGCATTCCGCTGCCGCACGTGCCGGGGCCCCACACAAAATGCACATGGACGCCTGGCGGAGGATGCGTGTGCGTGATGGCCCACGGGAGAAAATCCATGCTGGATCCATCGCTGCTGGGCGTCCGCTACGTCATCGTCATCTGCAACGGCACCATGCGCCTGCGTCCTGTCCTCAGCGCTCTTTGGCTGGGTGAAGCCGCGTCGGAACGGTCCTGCAGTAGCGCCGCTCTCGGAGTGCTCGCAGCGGTCCCACACCGCCCCGGCAGAAAAAGCTGCCCTGGAGTCACTGCGGGCTTGACCAGTGGTGTGCTCCCCGCCAGAAAGTACTCCGCCCACTCCGCTCTCCCATCTCCCTCCTCCCCTCTTGTATAAAGCGTCAGTCGCAGCTGCCCCCATAGCAATTGACTCAATTGACTCGTGCCGCCCCCAGAACACGCACCATGTCGTTCCCGACGCTCCACGCCCGCGCCGAGGCCAAGCCGCTCGAACACCGCTCGTGCCTGACGCCCACCACGGTCAAGCAGCTGCTCGCGGCCGGCTACCCCGTGCTGGTCGAGCGCAGCCCCAAGGACCCCAACTATGCCCGCATCTTCCGCGACGACGAGTTCGAGCAGGCCGGCGCGACCCTGGTCGAGGAAGGCGCCTACAAGACGGCGCCCACGGACCGCATCATCATCGGCCTGAAGGAGCTGCCCGACGACGCGTTCCCCCTCGAGCACACCTTCGTCCACTTTGCGCACTGCTACAAGCAGCAGGCCGGCTGGGAGAAGGTCCTGGCGCGGTTCCCGCGCGGTGGAGGCACCCTGTATGACCTCGAGTTCCTCCAGGACTCGACCGGCAGGCGCGTTGCCGCATTTGGCTACCACGCCGGCTTCGTCGGGGCTGCGCTTGCCATCAAGGTACGATGAAGAAGGTGCCTCCGAAGACCCGCCACTGACACCCCCCGCAGACCTGGGCATGGCAGCTCACACATCCCACAGGCGAGCCGCTGCCCGGCGTCGAGACCTTCACCGACGGCCGCGGATACTACAACAATGAGAGCGAGCTGATTGCGCAGCTCAAGGAGGACGTCGCAGCGGGCGAAAAGATCGCCGGCCGCAAGCCCACCAGCTTGGTCCTCGGCGCGTTGGGCCGCTGCGGCTCCGGCGCCGTCGACCTGCTGGAGAAGATTGGCTGCTCCGACATCAAGAAGTGGGACTTGCCCGAGACCAAGGAGCGCGACGGCCCCTACCCCGAGATCATCGAGTCGGACATCTTCGTCAGCAAGGACAGCCTCAAGACGCCCGGCCGCAAGCTAAGCGTCATCTGCGATGTGAGCTGCGACACCACAAACCCACACAATCCTATTCCCGTTTATGACATCAACACCACCTTTGACAAGCCGACTGTGGGCGTCACCGTCGAGGGCGACGGGCCGCCGTTGTCTGTCATCTCCATCGACCATCTTCCTTCTGCGCTACCTCGCGAGTCGTCCGAGGCCTTCAGCAACGCCCTCCTACCTAGTTTGATGGCGCTCAAGGATCGCGCAACAGCGCCAGTATGGCAGGGCGCGGAGAAGCTCTTCCTTGAGAAGGTCCACACTCTTCCCGGCGGTGTGCCCAAGAAAGAAGTATAAACATATATTGAAGTGCATTCTGCATGATAGGACAACAGGTCTTGTATGACCATCAGCGTAGCTTGGCGCACCAATATACCCAAATTTCTAGACGGCAATCTCGGGCCATCCATTCTTGTCGTTTGTGCCTGAGGTACCGCTTTGCAGATGACGTAGCGTGCGGCTGAGCGCAAAAATACCCACTTCACAGCCTTCCATTCTCCCTTGGCCCACGCCCGATACTCGCGCTTACAAGGATATAGCTTCTGCCCACATGCAGATAATTCGCACGAGCGAGCTTTTGCCTGGACTGAAACTGTCGACAAAGCCGTATTGATCGCTCGGGGTTTGCACCGTCTCGCTCGAAGGACTTATCGGGGATGCTCCGCCATCGTGCCAGCCACCACGTAGACTTGAAGCTCGCAGCCTCGGGTCATATTTGCAACACAACGCACTTCAAGTTGCATTTGATACCCTCAATTCCAACCGCTTTCTTCGTTGACCATGGACCGACCGGCAATTTGGTGCATCAATAAAAAATCTCAGTATAACCATAGGCCGCTTCCAGGACCTCCAGGCTTCCGTCTCGTCAGGCTACTCCCTGGTCTTAACTCCGACTCTCTCTCATGTGAGCTAGCTGACGTGCAATGGAAACATGACAGAGATTTCGGGATTCTGTCGCTCACGCAGTCGCCGTCGGGCGGGCGGTATACCTCCATTACGGACAGGCCACTGAAGGAAATCAACACGGGCACCTTCATCCGCATCGACAAGAATACATACCAAATCCTCAACGCACTTCGGAAGTTGATCAAAGGGTGCTCGTTCAAGCTCTGGGTTGAGAGCGTGTGCGTGGACATGTCGTGTCTACGAGAAGTTGTTCGTCATGTTCAGCAACTGGCGCACATTCTTCAAGGCGCAAGAAAGATTGTCAGGTGGAACAGAGACAAAGTGGAGGTTTGGTCAACTCGCATGAGGGGAAAGCTTAGGAGCGAATACTTCACACTTTGCTGAGCAGAAGAGATTTAAGCCTTGCCAGCTATATGTCAATCGGGAGCAGCCGCTCGAACATTTTCACCTTGGTGCGCGTATCACCGAGGCTGCAGAACACTGTAAGCGACCTGTGTCATCAGCGAATCGCATAGAGTTGACGAAGCCTTGCCATGCACATCCGACCCGGCCATGTGCATATTCGGCCACCACTGCCAATGACGGGCAACCCGAGCATAACGACCCCGGCCCGGGACGCTTCCCGCTACCCCACTCTTTCACCTCAACAAGCCTTCACCACAATCCGGCTGCAGCGAGTGCCGAGTTGCGCGCCATTGCGATTGTTCGCCCCCAAACCTGCCGCTGCGCATAAAAGCTATGACTTCGTCCTCGCTAAGCACCTCACCAGCTTTGCACCAACGCTATCAGTACCAAATGCTGCCCTCCAAGGACGACGAGGTGCATGTCACTTCCTCAATTCATAACACTTTCCCGAACGAGCACAACGAAGAGCTCCGCGGAGGCAATGCCGACGTCAATTTGTCGTGGAAGGAGCAGGCAATGCTCGACTTGACGCCATCCATCCATCGCAATACGTTAGTAGAATCTTGTTTCGCGGTTGCAGTCCCAATATTGCTGACCATGCGACAGTTACTTCGGTGCTCTCATCTTTAACATTTGCACCTTCGTACTGCCAGCTCTCTATGGCACCCTCTCAA
>TARA_R110002003_G_scaffold46_21_pt1 | contig 22189 bp, 23 predicted proteins | sample TARA_R110002003 | Tara Oceans TARA_R110002003 (sample SAMEA4396441) | marine metagenome | biome: Westerlies Biome; feature: [SRF] surface water layer (ENVO:00010504); material: water (ENVO:00002006), including particulate matter (ENVO:01000060) such as... | depth 5 m
GTAGAAGTTGCTCAGGTATATAAACACCTCGAACCATGAAACGGGCCATTTCCGTCAGGACTGTGAGCCCTGGTTGGCTGGCGGCACGAAACGGCAGCATCTCGGAAACTTTTGATGCATGTCAATGTGGGGAGAGACGGCTCCACAGCGCGGAAGCTGTCGCTGATTCAAGTGGTGGAAAGAATGGCGGATGCGCCGTACGGTTACAAGCGACATTAAGGCTGTCTCAAGGTGTTTCGTCCAAGACAACGCTAGGCGGAATTCACACGTGCGCACGTGATGCGACCCACTACCAACCAATCTAGAACACCGTGTAGGATTCTGTGAGATCACAGGAGGATAAGTTCCTTCGCTTTCGCATTTTGCACGGCCTCAGTGCCTGCAGCAAATGTGCCTAGCCTTTCCCATGCGGCCGGATTCTGTTCCGAAATTCCCAACACGATTCCCGCGATGAGATTGTCGTACCTTGCGATGCTGAGACATAATACGGGTGCTTTGAAGTTGCGTAAAGAGTCGCCCTGTCGTGCGCGACGGACTGATTTTCGCGTCTGGGCCTCCCCTCCAAGTTTAATTTCGGCATCCACTAGTAGGCAATCGGGACGGACTGGTATTGTGCTGGTGCCTTTGATCAGAAGCAGGTACGTCCACTTGGCGCCATTCTGCTCTGAGCACAGTGTTGCGGCGGTGGTCGGACCGCGGATCGTAATAGAGGTGTCGCTGACCGTGCCCAATGGATTTAAACCCTTGGGCGTGACTGAAGACGCCAGCAACGATATCATTGGCACGAACGTTTCGCGCTCCTCGTCGTCGAGAGTCGTATAAGAAATTGGAGCATCGAGACTTGCCCAAGAAAATGATGGCGCACGCCATGTATCAAGTGCATAATGTACAACGCTATGCGCCGCAGAGGCTGCGGACCACAGCATATCGGATGCGAGGTTAGCCTTCCACAACCCAGCCAGATACTCTGAATGCGTGGCTTTGCGTATCTTGCTTGCAATCCCAGATATCGCTGGTAGCTTGTCTGTAGCAACCGTCAGGTCCCGTGATGAGTACTTGCCGACAATCGTCTGCCATGCTTGCCATACTGCATGGGGTTTCTTGCTTGCGACCGCCTTCGGGATCAGAGATGGTGTTGTTGGATATGACTTGCGCTCTGGTGAACACTCGCATCTGTACGATGTCTTGCACTCGAATAACAACTCGGTCGCGGTGTAGTGTAGTATTCTTGTGCTCAACACATGTTCTTGAAGAGCCCACGCTCGAGACGTCAATGGTCCGATTGGTTTTGCTGGGCCCCCATCAGGATTTGCACTAGGGTGATGGTCAAGAATCTTCCTTGCTCGTACTGCAAATTCCTTCTTAGTTGTATTTGTGTACGGAATTCTCACCGGTTTCCGCCTTTCGCCTAAACATCGGGAGCTGCCGTCACCGGAATTTGTCGCTGATATCGTAACATAGCTATTTTGATAGATGCTACCCATCTTCGAAGACTCTGTTTCCCAGTCTCGCAACGAATCCTGGATGATGCAGAGTGAGTCGATCCAGATGTAACGCAGGCCAAGTTGTCGAGTGATGATCACTGCATCCTGAAACAATGGAGGCAAGGCATTGAAGGCGATATTGACTGCAAGCTTCGCCCAGTTGGACTTTGTGGTAGTCAATTGGGGTGCAGATCCCCAGCAGTGACTGAGAGCAGCGTATTGGAAGGTCTTCCCCTGGGTATCGATGAGGCGGATAGGCGAAGCAGCTCTTCCAACATCTAGAAGGCGTTTCGGAGCGGAAATGGAAGATTTGCAAGAGAACTTGCATGCCGTGTGCTTTGGGTTGGCAACACATCCTTGGATGCAACGACGAATAAAATTAAAAGTCTCGTCGGATCCAGAATCGACTGGAATGTGGTGAGCGGTTCCGAGCGCGGGCCAAGGGGCTTGGGACGCTGCATATTGTCAGCACTCCCCAGGCATATGGTTATCGGTCCACTCGTGGAATTACTCAGAAATCGGCCTAAAGTTGGCTTGTGCTGCTCGGCGCTGGTAATTTGATGATTTGAGGAGGGGTTTGAGAGGTTGAACACGCACCTGAACCAGCGTATATCTCGACAGTCTCTCCCTTCCAAAGTTCGCTATCAATGCTCACTTTGATGGTGCTCTTCTCTTGCAAATCAACAATAATTCGTGACCTTGAACCTCTCCATTTCTCGAAAAAAGCATCCAGTGCTTGGACGAGAACATTACAGAATCTGCAGCCCCGACTGGTAACGTCTTTGGTTTGCGACAGACTCAACGCGTCAATCACTAATCTCAGAGTAGCTCTGGAGATCTTGTTTGCTTCATCCGGATAGATAGAGCTCGTATGCCCTCTTGGGTCGAGGTTGTTGCACGTGCGACATTGCTTACGTTGCAGTTGGCCGGTTGATGACGATGAGGAAGTGCGACGGAGCGGGCGCCGGAGCGATTTTGGCAGAGGCATCGAGAACGCTCACTTGCCTCAGCCCACACTGCGGATAAGGCAAAGCAATCCAGCCAATTTGGATGCGTCGGAGGTCCCACAAGGCTGATCGATGGTGTTGCGGGTGGTAGGGGACCAGTGCGGCGAAGCTCCAATCGGCCAAGGAAGCTAGGTCACCTCGGTCTAGCGCTGGTGCTAATTTTGGCCGAAACGTCTAGGGGTCAAGCAAGCACAGCTCGTGATCACCGTCTATTCATCCTTATCTTGACGATACAGCAGCGCCATGATTGAGTAAAAAATAGGTCGTCGACGTTTTTCAGCACGCCAAATCATCTGGTCCGGTATCAGTGTCGAGCTCACTTACGCTCGAGCTTCCTGAACTTGATCGACACTTCAAAACTGCTATTCGCGTCTCAGATCTTCCGCGTTTGCAGCACTATTTCCCATGTGCCGTACGAAGTCGGACCCGATTATAAAGCCACAGTTTAAATAATTGGGTACGAAGGCCTGCTCATGCAGGCCGATAGAGATTCTAAATTCAACAGGTAGTTAATGCGATGTACGAAATCGACTCCTTGTATCCACACATTTTGGCCCCATGCAAACGGTTGTGAAAGAATGGTTGAGGCCACCACGACACGATAACATGCATGGAGCGCCATCGCCCATTGGAGAACTCAATACACACACGTAGTACTAGGCAAGGGACTGGCTACTATTGCACCACCGACGGCCGTGGCAGTACATATTGCTGCCCAGACGGTATCCAGAATGCGGAATGAGCGCGCCTGTACTCGCTCACTGTGTCGCTCATCCGCGAAACAAGCCGGCCTGCGCTTCCTTCGGCATCAGGACTTGGCTCGAGCCTTGGGGTACTGACTCAGGTGTTGTCCACAAGTAGCTCACGGATTCATGTGTCCAGCGCACGTTCTTCAATCCCAACATCGCGCCCGGTGTCTTCGAGCCGTACGCTAATCGGCCGAAACGCTACTTCGCTTGCGCTGCCGTCAATTAGGCCCAATGCTACTGCTACGAGCACCAGGCTACCAGAGTTCACGGGTGCTGGAGCGAAGGCTGCCAGCTCGGAATTGGCTGTACTGATTGGCGCTGCTAGATTCTTGCTGTGAGGTCTTGGAGTTAGGCGGGGACGATGGCAAGTTCCCTGTTCTCGCAGCATCTGAACTACGACAAGCGTTGTTTATATGTTTCTAATCAATATATCGGGGCGAGCTTATCAGGATGATGTATTTAGTGCTATCCAAAGAGATACTCGTACGCGTAACCGTGTTCGCTTCACACACATGTCCGAACTCACATAGCAGTACCGTGAGAACGAAGCGATTTGTCGAAGTATGATCTGAGAGCGACATTCAAAATTTACTCGTAGAGCAAACAGCACGGTCAGGCTTGCCGATGATCCAGTTTAACATCTTCATATAGCCATTGAACCTACGGAACTTCCACCCCGCAACGCAAACAAGCGCGAGCAGACCTGCCGGGTGAACAGAAAGCTATATCATCCCTAACAGTGTTGGCGAGAAAACGAAAAGGCACCTAAATTTTGCACGCTCCTCTCGCACGCAAAAGACACTAGACCTACTCACATCGTAACCCCATCCTCGCCGAACATATACTCAAGACCACCCCAAATGGCGATACCATCGTCATCATCGCCCTCACTAACTCTGAAGGATATCCGATACACAGTCCCCGAAAAGGGGAAGGTGCGCTACCTAGTCTGCTCCCCACACGGAGAGCGTACATGGGCTATTCATGGCGTGGAGGCTGAAGTGGTCCTGCTCTTAATGAACAAATCAACAAGCAAGATCGGCTTTCTCGACCTGCCGTTCTCTCCCGAGGTGACAGGCACGTGGTGCTGTCGTTTTGAACCTGCAGCTCTGATTTCTGTCATAGCAAAGCTCAACAATCGCGGTGGAAACGCTATCGGCTATCTACGGAACTGCATCCGCAACCTGTTGAGACGATTGATGGAGGGACCTTCGGAAGCATGCAAAGCGCTGCTGCTTGTTTCGCTTTCTCGGGTCTTGTACCTCTGAAAGGTTGCGCGCGTGCAGGGCGGTAACACCACTGAGGAGGTGAGCTTTGAGCATGTCATGGAAACTGTCGAGTATATCAAGGGTCTGCCTTGGTAAGAGGACGGGCCTTCCAGCACCCTGCATTCATGCAGGCTCGTAGAGCTCTTCGAATCGATACAGGGTGAGGCTCAGGCACGATTTCAATTGGTGTCTGCGAGTTTCGCTCTTCCAGAGTAGATGTCATCCTGGAGGTCGAGGGGAAGTCCCGATGTTCCTGCGGCCCAGTCCACTTCGATGGCAGCAGCTCAACCCGGATATCAGATCGACCCCGTCTGGACACCTCTTGGCGCGATTAGATTCCTCAGATAGCCAAGGCCAAAAAAAGCAGGACCGACGACCAGCCAAATCGAAAAGACAGCGACGCAGCGCCGCCCTTAACCGTCGCAGTCGGAAGCACATCCCCACTCTTTTCCACTCCCGTGACATTCGTTTTATCCACCTTACTCCCACCCGCCTTGCTCTTGACCGGAATCACGCTCGTGCCCTCCTTACTAACAACCACCACACTCCCGCTCTTCAGCATGACCGTCGTCCCAGCAAAGATCACCATACCACCGGCCCCGGACAGCGTTAGTCTGTCGCCCATGATCAATCTGCCGTTCACCATTGTGTATGTATGCAAGCCAACCGTGATGTACTCCTTCGACACCGGGAGCGGTATGGTTGATGTGCCTGAGTGGTCAATGACGATGATGCCTGAAGCGCCAATGCTGTACGTTGTCCCGCTGAGAGCGATCGGCGGATCTCCCGCTCGAAGCGTCTGGCCAGCGCGTATGATCAGGCCGCCTGTTGCGTCAAAGGGTATAACGGAGGGTCCGATGGTAATAGGCGGTGTCTCAGCAGCTATGGCGGGGACTGGGATTGTTGAGGTTCCTTTCTTATCGACCATGACAACGCCCGAGGGTCCGAGACTCATCGTCGTGCCGCCTACCGTGACGGGCGGTTGACCTGGTTTCAGCGTCACGCCTGGCTTAATGATGATTTGGCCGGGTACGTTGATTGGTAGGACTGAGGACCCGATCGTGATGACGGGTTGTTGGAGATTAGCCGAAGGAATGGAGAATGTGGTTGTGCCTTTCCCATCTGCGACAACGACACCTGGAGGTCCGAAACTGAATGTGGTCCCGTCTACCATGGTGGGTGCATCTTCGGATCGTAAAGTAACGCCTGATCTGATGACGAGTCCATTTGAGGGGTCGACAGATATGACAGACGATCCGATTGCCACCGATGGTCGTGGCACGTCGACAGGGTCGTTCGGCCTTCCGCCTTGCGTGGGAAATGGCTCGTCATTGGACGGACCTTGTGGTGGTCGAACTGAGGGGACCCGTTCATGGGGTCGATCATTGTCTGGCATTCCAGGGATTGCAGGCCTGCCTGTCACAACTGGCATTCCACCGCCGCCAGGTTGACCAGGTATTGCTGGAGTTATTATAGGATGTACCTCACCTCCGGCGGTCGGTGTGGCTTCTGCGCTGGAAAACATGTTCACTGGCGTCAATGCAATTGGTGGGTCGTATGCTGCATACGAGTCGAAATCGCATGTCGCCCATGCGGGGTCCAGTTCGCGGATCTGCGGCGGCATCATCATGTCGGGATGGTAGTCATCTGGTTTGACCAGAGTGCCGCAGTATTTTGCAATGTCAAAATCGTCTTGAGCCCCGTAGCCTGCTTGGGCGCACTTCTGCTGACCTGAGTAGGCGCTCCACGGTGTGGGCGGTCCATCAAAGTCGTCGAAATTGACAGGCCAAGGAACCAAATCCCACTTTACGGGGTAGGGAGCGAATGCATTCGGGTAACTCCGAATGCTATGCAGGTCGCTCGATGCTACAGTGATAACCCGATTTTCTTCAGGGTTGCGGCGAAGTATGGAAGATCCGCAGTTATCGTTTACTCGTGGTTCAATGTAGGAGATGTAGACGTTGCCTTCGTACATGGTAATGCCTTTGACAACTGCATATCGACCTGTCGTAGTGGGTCGATAAGTGTGATTGTAGTCCGGAACATACGTACTGGCCCAACCACCTGCTGGGGCAGAAGCGCAGTAGTCTCGACTGATCGAAGTCGTGGGAGGCCAGTAGTATAAGCTCATCGCGAACATGCCATTGAAATGACACCCGGTACTGATGCAAGCAGAACAGTACGGCCTCACTGGTTCCATATTATAACCCTGATATGTTAAATCCATGGAGCTGAATGAAGTCATTGCCGCTGAGTAGCTCGTCTGCAATGCTAAGCATTCATCAAACGGAATGGTACAGTTTGGGGTTGGAATTGGGAAGGGCGGATTATCGACCACGGTTTCTGATCGTGACAATGTGACCACGGTTGTCGACACAATTGTTGTCACTGGCCCTGCATAGCAGAGACTGCCACATGTCATCGTGCAGGTGTAGAGCTCAGTGGAGAAAGTCGTCAGCTCCCATTCCCAACTGTATGATGTGGGATAGTAGAGTTGGGTCTCCGGTTCCCACCACCACCAGGCGCTCTCGTATGCATCGAATTCGGCTTGGCATGCGTTTTTGGTGCCATTGATAGTGGTGTTTGGATATAACACGCTTGTCGGTAGAACAGGCGGACGAGTAATCGTCGCGTTATCCAAGGCAGAGGTTACAGTACTGTTAAGCCATGGCACAGAAGTGTTCGCAGCGGCTGGAAGAGCAAATGCCGTTGCGTTGCTCGGTTGTAACGTAGAGGTAGCATTTGTCAAGGTCGAAGATGTCAAAGTCTTAGACAAGGATAGGAGTGAGGTGGTGTTCAGCGGTAATGAAAGTGCAGTCGCATTGAACGAGTCTGGTAAAGATGTCGCATTTGCTAGAGCAGTAGGGCGAGTTGTTCTGATAAAGGCAGACAGTGAGGTCGTGTTGACCCGAATTGACGAAGTAGTCGCGTTGTACGAAGAAGCGAATGTTGTTGTATCTGCGCACATGCATTAGCTAACAGTATGCGGTACTATATGTCCAACATACTAGAATACAATTGTGCGTCTGCCAAAGCAGCAATCAGCGCAACAGCACCAAACCATGCCGCTCGCATCCTTCAGAAACATGAATACGCACCGAAAAGAGTGACAATAGCAATTCCGCCGAACGACCAACATTGAGGCCTTCCACCTAATAAGGGGATATCTGGAAGGATTCGCTTCCATGCGGCATGGCTGAAGTCTGCCGTGTAGCAATAGATTGGGATGGGACCTGCAGCTTATGCGTCCGACAATTCGATGCTCTCATGAGATTTAATTGGTCGAGCGTCAAGGATGGCATTCTAGAAGAATGGTTAATGAACAGGTGTATTGCAAGGGTCCTACATTGAGCCGGTTGGTGCTGAGTCTGTGCGGCATTCGAAGACCATCACTGGCGAGGGAAGTCGAATGAAACTCTGAAGAAGACATGCCAACAGTCCAAGCGCGGCTGCGAAACGGTGCTGACAGGAGACTTGCAGCGAGTGATGCGCGTGCATCGCAGCCTTACCGTCGTGCCTTTGTGAAAGAGATTCATGATGAAGAGAAGGACCTCAGGTTCTGAACAGATCCTTGCAGGAACCCTTGGAATATCTCCCGCTCACCTCCATGCCAACCGCTGTACACAATGCGCGGCAGAGCAAGCTCAGACTAAGATAGCGCCGAAGAGGAAGCGAGGAGTGTTGTTCAAGCTTGATGGTCGCCAGAGGTGAGATGGAAGATGGGAAGGAGACGCTCCAGGGCTCAATCTGATCAGCTAGGTGCGCCAAGCCATTTTCGGCCTAGCGTAGACCACTCTCCCGAGATCGCGATTGTAGCAACGTTGAAAGCACAAAGATCTGATATAACAGACGGATCGATAATGCAGTGGTATATAGTACAACAGGGTATTCAACAATCGCTCAAAGAAACAAGAACCGCCACGCTCCCCTTCGCTTCATGCAAATCATCCTCGTCTCCACCATCGTCCTCAGTCCATACGAATCGTGCTACTCTCTCAAGCATCTCTCCTCTCCACTCCACGCCACCCCCTCACCACCCCGCCTCGGCCAAATCCATCCTCGAAATGCCGAACAACTCTCAAACTGCAACCTCTCCGTCTAGACATGATCATGTCCTGTCAACACATTAGCCCAAATCCCATCCCACCACACCCAATCCTCAAAACTTACGACCCAAAGCCCTCCCCTTCTTCCCCAACGCCTTCGCCTCACTCTGTTTAATCTTCGCCAACCTCGCCTCCTCCGCGGCCTCGCGCTCCAAGCGATGGACATGCTCGCGTGCCTCGCGGACCGCATTCTTCGCCACAAACAGCGCGCGGTCGGCCTCGCGCTCTGCCGCTTCAGCCTGGCGCAGACTCTGCGTTGCGGCCGTGATGCTCGGGTCGTGCGTGCTGCGGCCGAACATGCCGGAGGTGCGCTTCGGCGACGTGGTGGTGGTGTGGTGCGTGCTGGAGGTGTGGCGCTGGTCGCGCAGCGGGGACGTGGAGCGGCGGCGGTGGAACATGGAGGATTTGCGGGCCGGGGCGGTGGTCGTGGGGGGTGGGGTGGGGTCGCGGCGGCCGAAGAGAGGCATGGTTGTGGTAGTGGTTGGGGTGGTGGTTGTGGTTTGAGTTGGGATGGGAAGGTTGGAAGTGACTTGGTTCAGAATGATTTGGATAAGATGTGAATAACTACAGCTGGGATGTGGTGCTTATATGCGCTTTCGAAAATGACATCGTACGACGCCGAGATGTGGTGCTGCATGTTACCTTGGTCCGGAAATCAGGATCGTGGGCCATGGCGTATGACGTCAAATGGGCCGAAAGGGGAGTTGGATCAGGATTGTGCGTTACAGCCGCATCGTCATCGCTCATTTAACGCAGGACAATTGGACGTCGAGAGAGGGAAATATGAGTGAAGAATGGTGTTGGAGAGGCATTCGCAATGTTCTAGCGTTGGTGTTGAGTTGAGTGGGTCTTCGCCGGCCGTTGGACCCTTGGTGTACCAGCGTTGCTCCACTGTTAGTGAGCTTAAATCGACTTCGAGGGCAGCGAAGGCACCAACCTGTCCAGCCGCTTCTTCCGGTGTAATGCTTCGCATGCGTGTGTAAATCGTCAGACTTGCAATCATGATAGCTGGGTTATAGTAATATGTTTCGAATTTGCTGAACAAGTCCAATGCCTCCCAACCGATGCGGCCGCTTGCGCGCCCGTCGTTGATGCAACACCATGCGCCTGCCAATGCGACCGTATATATGCATACAAATAGAATCAACTACATTGCACCGGTTCTCCAGTTCCCATTGCCATTTTCCCCGTAGTCTTGATGATGGAAATGACCATAACGGTGCACCCAAACGCCACGACGGCCATTGCCAAGTAGGTCTTGGAGCTCTTTTTCGACAGCTTGATGTAGCATAATGGAGGAAGAATAAACGCCAGTGCACACGCCGAGGTTGCGCCAAAAAGCTCGAACACGACGCCAAGGTCGCAAGTCAAAAGGGACAGCGCCAAAGCCGAAACGACCAAAGAGGTCGAAAAGATCAAGTGTCGATTCGGGTTGAATGGGTCGTCTGGAAACCAGTAGTTGTTCATAACCTCCCTACAGACGAAGGCTTCGAGTGGAAGTGTCGTCAGCATGTTCAGCCCGAAAAAGAGTCGAGCAATGTTGACCATCAGATTGTCGTTTGGGAAATTGTTAAGCACGTTGCCGAGCGTCTTGTCGCCAAAGGTGAGATATCCTGAAAGGGCCATGACGAGACACGCAACCAACGAGATGCTGGTGCTGTAATGTGTCACACGGGAGAAGCGGTCGATTGTGGGCTTCCGCAGCGACCCGTAGATGAGGAGACTGTTGTGGTGGCACACGAATGCGAAGGAGATCACACCAATTGCCTCGAAAATGCCAGAGTGTATTATAAGGGAACCGCGCAGTTGCCCTCTTGACTCGGGTGGGACGCGGAAAGCTTGCGTGATGACAGTCACGATGATGACCGACATGCTGATCAGAGCGAAGCCACTGGCTTTGGCGAGCTGTAGGGTGTTAGCTGAATCGTTGCGTTGCATTGGGCGTGAGGTTAAAGACCTTCGCAATGTCTCGGTAGAGCGACAGAGGATATGAGATTCCCAGGATCAGGAGGATCATCACAGCACGGCGATTAGTGAGGAGCCAGAGGAAAGACATGTCAGCCAAAGACGGGAACAAAGAGTCCATGACTTTGGGTATTGTGTCGCCTACGATGACGCAAAAAGCCACCATGCCGCCAAATGCACTGTGGTCCGTCAGAGCCCCTTCTTGGAATGTCCTCATGTACGTACAATAGCCATTGCGCCAGCGAAATTGCCACCAGGCCCGACTTGCCGAAACAATGTTGTACCGTGGCTTGAAAGGAGTCGGTGCCGCTGAGCTTCGAATTTATGACGATCAAGCGAATCGTCCAGTCCACGATGATTGTGAGGGCGATGAGGAGGACAGTGCCTGTCACGAGGCCTGCGTTCCGGATGGCGTAGGGTTGACCGATTATACCAGCACCACTACCTAAAGTTAGCGATGTGTACTCGCATTCCACAGCCGGATGTCTCACATGATGCTGTTCGCCATGTTCATGAAAGCGCTCCGCATGCCGCTCCGTGGCCTTGCGCTCTCGAGATAGTCTTCAGGGTCAAAAGCCTCCTCCGCGACTGTCACGCTCGGTGCCTCAATGCCGGTGAGTAATGGTAGTCTTTGCACCCGTTCTCTTCCGTCGCCGCCATTGGCGCTCATGTAGTCGTCCCCGTCCAGCTCGATCCAGTCTCCGCCTCCCGCATCGCCATTCAAACTTCTCCTTAGGGCCTCTTCCTCGAATCGAACGCGGTTCGGGGTTCGAGGTGCGCCATCAGGCCGAGACTGCGCGAATGACGACTGCCGTTTCTGGCTGAAGCCATTCGGGCGTGACCCTGGTGGTGCTGGCGATGTCGAGGTGGCTCGCGAGGAGGAAGGCGACGGGGACAGGTGGAGTGGGCTGGGCCTCCGCTCGGGCTCGGGCTCGGAGTCGCTGTCGGAAGGGTGCTCATGCAGGAGCTTCTGCGACTCGCTCATCGTGGCATTGTCGAAGCGGGAAAGGACAGCGACTGATTTCTTGAAGGGTGATGTAAGCACCACCAGCTATTGAAAGTCCGCGACCCCTGCATCGCGCTTGGCCGCATTCGGTGAGGTCTGCCAAGTCGTCGCTTCCGGCCCGCCGCGTGGGTGGATGTGGGGGGCCAAACTTCTTTTCACGTCGACCCACCCTTCACTTTAGATGGTAGTACCAATGAAGCAGGGAAGTGTTTTGAGCATCTTCTTCCTCATAAGACCATGAAGACATCGTATCCGTCGGCACTCTGCCAGCTCATGGCCTTCAAAGGACCGTCGCCCACCGCAACATCTGCACATAGATTAATGGTGACCAGAGTGCACTCCACAGCCTTGTAGACCGTGGCACGATCGTCTCCTGCTGTAATGTGGCACGACATCAGTCCTGCAATCAAACACATTGCCTGCGATCATACGCTGGCGCAGCCACTTTGTACTCTCGTCCTGCTTCAGCCTCGCCGACGCTAAGGTAACTTAGCTTCTGGTTCGTTGGTCTGCGCCTGCCAAACAAGCCTTGCGCGCCTCCTCCGCCCCCGCACCGCCTATGCCGCGATATCTAAACTGCTGCGTTTCACAGTGATGTGTTTGCGAGGCAAAGCTCGAGCGACGGGTCACGAATTGACAGTACGTCGGACACTCGACGAGCCCGTATTGGTGGGGTGTAGGTGCCAAGTACGGCGCAGCTGCACACTGCAGCAAGCCTTCGTCGTGACCTGCTTCTCTAGGAACTCGGTGCGTATCGACTGTAGCATGGATGGTGGACGAGATGATTCGCACTGTCGTACGATGCATCGCCCAACGTGTGCAACATTCAGTAACTACGCCCTACAATAACGAGGCTGTATGCGCCCATCCAATGGTATGAGCTTGGAACTTCACCCTCACTTTGTTCCAGAATTCCGAGTCCGACGTATTTGCATGCGCACCCACAACCTTGCAATGAGCTGGAGACACCCACGATACAGTGGGGTTGAGCAAAACCCAAACGACAACTACGGCTCTCCTACGGGGAGTGGAGACAAGCATGCCATCAGCCATCGCGGTAACAACCGTGCAGCACATCCTCGAACACGTCAATCAAGGTCAATATGGACACTCTTACAAGAGTGGAGATGGGAGTTCTCGACGTGGCTGCTCGGAACGTTCGCACTCACCGCCATCGTCGCGCTCGTGGTCCTCTACCGGGATCGCTCACTTAAAGAATGGACCTCGGATATAAGCTTGGCTACAGTTGTTGCGGCCCTTTCGCAAGTAGCGCAGTCTTCTCTTCTGGTATCCGTCTCATCGTGCATTGGGCAGCTCAAATGGGAATGGCTCCGCCAGAAGCGACCAGCCTCCGACCTAGACAAGTTCGACGAAGCATCGCGTGGGCCACAAGGTAGCCTACTGCTACTTCTCAGATCACGACAGTGAGCGCTGTGTGATTGCTGGGAAAGCTACGCTTACGCCACTAGACATCTTGTATCCCTTGGAGCGCTGGCAACTGTCATGCTTCTCGCATTTTCTCCATTCGCTCAACAGTCCAACACAATTCGACTGCGGATTGTGAATAGCACTACCTCCGATTCGGACACCACCATTACACGTGCCGTGACATGGCTGAATTCCGAGTGGGTCTCAGCATTTGTGGAAACATCTGAAAGTGCTTCGGCATATTCAGCTCAGGATTGTCAGTCAACCTTTTGCCTTGCTACATCCTATTCAGAAGACTGACAGTTGCTTCCAGATCATGAAGTCAATGTCAGGGCCGTTTTAGCCGGCATACTCGACAGAAACAATAGTATATCAGACGTTGTTGGCACATGTCAAGCTGAGGCTTGTACCTGGGATGAATACACAACACTTGCGGTGTGCGCTTCTATCGAAGACATCTCCTCAAAGGCTGAGATGTTCATCCGAAACGATAGTGGCCATCTGCCGGCAATGCGTATCTCGGGAGCCCAATGGAACCCACCTTCATCGTCCCCAAATGGCGAAGATACCTTCTGGATGGCTGCTCCGACAAAGCTCCCAGAGACTTTACAGATTGGGCGAACCGTCGTCGGCCAGAATGGGAGTATGCCTCCACTTGGCGAGATCTATGTTGCGTATTTCCCATCTTGCAACGATGATAATAAGGCTTGGGAATTTGGGGTGATAGGCAACTACAGGAATGCATCGAACTGGAGAATCTTCAAAGGCACACTCAACATCTGCATTCAAACCCTCAAAGCAAGCTTCAACAACTCGATGACAACGCAAATTGTCGACACGCGCGAGGATTTACGATGGAGTCGTGAATATCTTTCCTGCCTTTCAGAACCATACAAGGGCGATAAGTATTGTGTGGGATCTTCAGACATGGTTCAATGGTCTACACTGCTCGAGAGGAATTTCAAAGGTGCGGCGACTTTGGCGCCCGGCGGTGACAATTACTTCGTCGGACAGTGGACGCCTCTTGTCGTAGACGACATCATCGGACCCACGCCTACGACATGCAATGCCACACTCGGTCCAGGCTATGGCTTAGAGGGCTTCACTAGGAGAGTTAATAATGTTGCCATCTCCATCAGCAATGCGTACGACCCAATTCACGATCTACTTGGAGCCTGGCTGACTGAAATATAGGATGCGATCTGGATCTCGGTTGTCGCCAGCTGTCCCCGTCCGTGGAACGCAGTGGACGTCTGAACAGTATATCGCTGTCGGGTTCAACTGGCTATCGCTTCCATGCGCGATATATCTAGGTATCACCGTGTTCCTCTTCGCGACTGTCTTCAGGTCAAGGAAGGCAGACGTACCCTTGTGGAAGTCTTCACCATTGGTACTCTTGCATGCAGTCGAACCCAATAATGGTGTACAGACGCTGGAGAAGACAGGCAAAGATGCAAAGGAGAAACAAGTGCAGCTGCAATACTCTGGGCAGAACTGGTTTCTCGAAGACGTCACGGGGAAGTGATAACGGACCGGATAGTCGACATTCCTTTCCACTTTGCTTCGCAAAGCGTCTTTCCTTTCTTCATGTCATGACCAACTCATCCTTCTCATCTGTATCTTTCCTGTATCAGGTCCGTTTTGCCAATACACTCTATTGTCCAACTACTCTCGTCCCCTCAATGCACGAGCCTGAAGCGAACCAAGCCTCCGCTTCATCATCCCCATCGTCTACGAGTCACTGAAGCATCCTGCGCGGAACCATTTCCTCCTTAAATATAACAACACATCCTTCTGGCAGCCCCCTCGCTACCGCGTAACCAGCATCCAGATAACCGCCGCAGCTCCTGTAACCAACATGGCCAGCAGCGCCGTCAGCAACCACACCCCAATACAAGCACTCCACTCATCCAGATTAATATCCCGCGCCCGCCTCCTCTCGATCGCCGCTCGGAACTCTGCATCTCGTCTCCTTCCTTCCGACTCAATGCTGCTAGTGACATCGCCATAGCGAGCCACGCGGTCATCATCCTCCGGTGGCGGCACATGCCGGAGTTGAGGCAACGATGCGCGCCAGCGCCGCTCGCGCTCTTCGAAATCGTCGTGGTATGGCGTAAAGGGAGTAGTACTTGCAGAGTGCCCGTTGTACGGCGGCGGTGGTTGATCGGCCGGCATGTTTGGATCCTGTCTGTTCAGGTGACTTGCTTTTGGTGTTTCTTCGTCGTCGGTGTCGTGGTTGGTAGTGGGAGGCGTAGTGGGTCCGGACATGACTGGGCTGAGTGTGAGGAGACGGAAGAGGGTCGGGCTTGTGGGGAGGGCCCGGAGGATGATGCGCGAGCGTTTGTGGGGGTGACGTGTGAAGGGGTAACGAGGGGTGGAGGATTGGACAGTTGGCTTTTCAATTGCCAACGTGGGAAATGGGTTGGGGATATCGACATGATGTTTGCTGCTATTCGCATGTCAAAGAGGATTGGTATGGGAGGTGTTGGAATGCTGAAAGAAGCCGTGGCTCGTGTGAAGATTTAAGACGTTTGAGCCAGGTCGTGCTCAAACCTTCTAAGATTTTCAAAAGAGGCTGGGTCATAAGACCGGAACGTTCCTCCCGGACGTCATGTGGAAGGAGGCGGATCTAAATGGAAGTTTTCACAACCGTCGAGCTGGTTCACCACAACAAACCGTTTTGCTTGCGCCGCTCCCAACGACCTCGCCTGCACCACCACTCTCAAAGTCCGTCTTCAAAAATGGCGCGCACAAAATCAACACCCCATCGCTCTCCTGGCTTCCTCTACGAAGCGGCTCGCGACATCCCTCGTCTGCTGTCCCGCCATGCTACTACGCCCGCCCGCCAGCAGCAGCTCCTGCGCGTCGCAGATCTAAACGAGCTGCCTATTCCGACTGATTGGATCTCTGAGCGGCTCAAAGCTCACAAGCCAAAGCATCAGCGCGAGCTTGAGAAGGCGTATGGCATCATTACCGCAGCGCTCAACGATCCGGCCTCGGTTGCGGTGAAGGATCTTCAGTGGGCGAAGGAAATCGCCGAGAAGGAGAAGGAGCTCGAAGAAGCCGAGAACGAGACTTTGAGCGCAGACTCAGAGGGCAACGTCTACGGCGATAGAGATGGTGAGTACCTTCCGCTATATTGTTGCGGCTACACGCTGATCAGTATCGAAGAAGATCTCCCGCCCGCGCGCCCCAGCGCACCAACCCAAACCTCCACCAGCGCACTCCTAACCGCCGCAAACCTAGCCTCTCTAGCCCACGAAAACGACGACAAATCCATCTCCGCACTCTCCACCATCTCCAACGTCAGCGACCTCGCGCCCCAAGCCAGTCCCGCAAAGGCATCAGACCCCCCTTCGTCCCTCATCATCGCCGAAGAGGAAGACGACACTCCTGCCCCCACCAACGAAGTATCCCGAACCCGCGCCCGCCTCTCCCACGCCCTCAACACCCTCGAATACAACGACACTCCCCCCGACCGCCCACCCTGGCTCACCGACCTGCCCAAACCCCTTCCACACCCTGACCTCACTGCGCTCGAGAACTTCGAAGTCGAAACGCGCGTCTGGAGCGATGAGCTTGAGCGGCTTACGAGGCTGCGCGCGGGCTTGCCTGTTCCCTCCTCTTCCTCCTCTGACGGCAACGACAACGTAGAAGGAGCGGGTGAATGGCACTACGCTTCGTTCCGCGGCACCGAGGAAGTCGTCAAGATCGTGGGCAAGAAGCGAGACGTCGTGTTTGCGCGCGGCGTGTGGACGTTTCTCGTGGACGGAGAGGTGCGGAGCAGTATTCTGGATGAGTTTCCGCTCAGTGGCGAGGGGGAGTTGCTGGGGTGGGGCGCGTGGAGGGAGGAGGGGGCGGAGGTTGTTGCGGGGGTGGAGGGAAGGTTTGTGGTTAAGGAGAGGGGGGTGGAGAGTGAGATTGGGGACGATGAGGGAGTGGGAGAGGATGATGAAGGGGAGGAGGGAGGGGTAGGTGGGATGGATGAGCCGGTGGAGAGTCAGGGAGTTGAGGGCCAGGCGATGGAGTTGGACATAACTGGGGCAGAGGAAGGAGAGGTGGTGGTGTGGGATGACGAAAACATGGCGGATCCAGAGTGGGAAGACGTCGATGATGAATCTGCAGAGGATGAGCAGATGGCAGACGCACCTGCAGTTTCGGACGAGGATGAGTGGGAGGACATGGAAGATTGAGCGCTTTACGCGCGACGAGGAATATACTTGTCGCCGCATGTCGACAGACAAATAACATGCCATCCCCACCCTAAAGTCCACAACTCCCATCCCGCAACTCGCATCATGCAAGTCCCAAAGTTCCAGACTCATCTCCTCTATTCCTCCACCCCTCTCTAAACTATTATCTTCCCATCCCCTCAGCGCCCCCTCCACCTCCTCCACCAAACCACCCCCCAAAGCACCAGAACGCCCAACACTCCCACTCCCACTCCCACTGCCCCTACTCCCACCACAGTATCTCCGCCCAAGATCCACGCTCCTCCACGGCCATCCCCAACACCGCCGTCTTCGTCTTTATCTTCAGCCTTTGCCATCCTGCTCCAAGCATTCACAGCCCTGACATTGTTATGCGTCGCCTTCCTCGCCGCCGCGCGCTCGCGACCAATTGCGCGCTTGTGGACGAAAGCTTCGATGGCGCGGTCTGAGAGCGGCATTGGTGGTTTTGAGGGAGGGGTGTTCGGAGGGGAGGGATTGCTGAGTTAAGAAGATCGGAGGTGTGATTGTTTTGTTGATAGAGTGGGTATTGGATCTGGTTTGGAAGCGCGGTTGATACACAGGTATAACGGTGTTTGTGGTTAGAAGAAAAGTTGCAAGGATGAAATAGAGTGAGGGTTTAGTGGGGTGTTTGTTTTCACTCTGACTACCGTAACGCCTCGCTGAGTCGCGCAGCAACGAAGAGAGCAAATTGTCTTCGAATCCTCTCTTTCCTTATTCTCACGTGCCATAAGACCTCTCACAGTCCCCGTTTCCCCCTCTCCACACATGTGCTTCCGAAGTGCCTAGATCAACCTAGGCCACTCGCCCAAGAGCCACCGCACCCCATATGCCGCCGCGATGCCAAGTGCTATGCCCACTAATTTCGTCAGCTTTTGTAACCTCACTTTCATCTCCCTTCGGTATACTTACAGACTGGATCTGGAACACGCTGCAAGGCGCCAGAGATGCGCTCGCAGAGGCGCTGGGCGTATTCGGAGATGATTTAGCCGTAGTTGGGACCATCTTCCTGGTGTGCTGGACCGAGGACGCCGTCGACTAGCTCGGCGTTTGCGACCGCGTTTGCGATCTCGTTCTGGATGGGCTGGTGCTGGTGGTTTGCGTTCTCGGCGTTGTGCGTGATGCGGTCGATGGCGGCGTAGTGGTTGGCGTCGGAGCTGGAGGACGAGGAGTTTGATGTCGCCATAGGAAAGCTTGGATGGAGTGCTGGATAGTCTCAGTAACTTGTAGCACCTTCTACAGAGCAAGATGCGGGATCTCAGGTAGGCTCGCGGATGTGCAAGACGACCTGTGACCTGGGGAATCAAGTGTGGAGATCCACACATACCTTTGAGGTGTTTGTTAAGGCTGTCACAGTTGATCGCGGTCGCTCAGGTTGAATGTTGTATATATGCGTAGTTGAGTTGAAAGGGCGCAGATTGTGGTGAGTTCTCTTGAAGCCTCAGCATGGCCGGGGAATTTTATATCAGGCGTGATCGCCCGTTTGCTCAATCACGCTGGGTGAAAGCAGAGCCTGTACTCACGCAATTGCGAAAAGCCAAAGAGCAAGCAGATCAAGCGGCGGCTGTACATTGTCCTCGAGCATTTGCGACGTCATGGGTCTTGTAGGACAGCAGATCTTTCCTCCTACTTTCCTACTCTTCATCTTTGAATTTAGGAGTTTCTTGAGTATTTAGACACAATGGATGTAGACATATGGAGTAGATGGGGTCTATCAAAATTGGAGATGCAAGAGCAACTTGAAAGAGATGCAGGCGCTGTAGGCATTAGTCCTGACGTGAGATTTGCTTGTAGCACATGGCGTTCGCGATGATTCAACTTCAGAATTACTGTGCCAGTTACCCATGGGCAAGAGGTCGAGGGGGAGGGCAGCGCCTGCAGCGCCTGCGTCGCTTGATCGCCGGCGCTTGATTTCCTCTGGTCGTTGGCTGTCCGGCAGACCGAGTCTGCACGAATGTTCTGCGTTGCAAATTCGAGCTTGTATGTGAAGTAGGCGTCCAGCAGATTGACGACCGGTACAAGGAGCGTGTCCACTGCTCGAGCAGCGACACCCGCTTCGTTGTCGAGCTCGAGGGACGTCGAGCCTCGTCTGACTGGGTCACAACTCTCGCTTCGCCGCGAGACGTATGGTCCACAACCGCGCCAGGCGTAGATGACACCGACTCTTGTATGGGTAGGCGGAAGTCCGTTCCCCGCGATCCAGATTCGTTGGTTTTGCAGTCGCTTTGCCGCTCGGTTTGCCAATCCGGCCGAGCCATGTAGGGGTATCTCTGGGGTATGTATGCGCGCATAAGGGGCCAGGCTGGTCCCTTCGAGACGCGCTGTAAGGTGTGTCCACGCTTGGCGGAGAGGGCTCGTCGTCTAGGCGATCACCGGGTGTAAGGCCTTGAGCGCGTGCCGGTGACGGTCGTGGAGAAGGGGTACGCGTAACGAGTGATTGTAGAGGAAGTGTTGTAGAATAGTGTGCTGTTTGTCGAGAGGTAACGGAGGTGCGACCGGGGACTTCCTGACTCGAGAGTCTGTTAGAATCTGCCACCGTGTCTCTTCCCAATATCACCACTCAACTAGTGCCCCATAGCTGTCACCGGACTCAGTGTCCAGCCCAAGTCTCCTGGCCATTGTTCCCGAGTCTGGCTCCTCTCGCCGTCGGGTTTACGACCGAACCCATTGCGCATGGCCGTCTCGTCGTCGTCTTTGTCCAACTTCCTCCGACCCATCGCAACCCTCGAGCCCTCGAAGTCGATGCAGCATTCCAACTGTTCTCCAACCGAGGTATAAGCCTGAAGGGTTTCGGAGAATCTCGAAGGATTGGTTCTAGGGATGTTCGGCGTTGTATAGCAACCGGGTTGGCCATGGTGTTGAGGTTTGGGGGTCTTCGGCGACAGGTGGATATACAGGCTGTAGCCATATTGCTGAGTAGCATCTCCTAGTACTAGGGGCATTGTAGGCAATCAATCTGGATAATGGACTCGTGTGACCGCCTCAATAGACCAGTGCGGCTGTCGCTCTACCCCGCCATGATTGCAGCATGCAAAAAGATGTCCGTGCCCTATGAATAGATCGCGCAGTGTGCTTGAAGAAGTGGACACCGTGTGGTCTCGGGGGAGTATGCTAAACAATGGACGCGTCAGGAAGGGAACGGTCGTGAAGGCTCCGGTCCCGCAATAGCGCAGTTCTTCAAACTCTGGGTTCAGTTGTGTTGAGGACCCACGGTTAGCAACTATAACTGCTTGTTTCATGGTACGCCAATGCGGACTGTAAAGCCCGTCCCATGGTACCACTTAGTGCATCGTAGTACACTGTATGTAATCTGCTCTTCACCCTTTTTGCTTGTTGGCCGCGGTTGCCTCGCGAATGTCACCCTCGACCGGCCGTATCTCGACAATCACATACTCGATTCTCTCCGATGGAGTGCGAGAAGAATGCTGCCATCTCCCGTAATCACACCCCGTAGCTCCGTTGTTGATGCGAGTTCTCTCTCAGCCTGTGCAGTCCTCGAAGCATCCGGCGGGTGAGCTCACCTGCCGCCTGCAGGCTGCCCCTCCATCGTCACTTCTAGTGAGCATGAGTCTGTGCCCCTGGAAGGAATTTGAGCTCGCGTATGCCTCCCACACCGCCATATCACAACCACACCATAGATTTTCTCGAGGGCGGTGCGAGGAGGAAGCTGGGAGCTGTAGCATCCTCCTCGAACTTCTCCGGGGTTGATAGCACTTCGGGATGGCGTTGCATCAAGCTGCGAGCTCGACAATGGTGAGCGCCTTCCCGTTGCGTAGCGACGAGGGGCGCACACAGCCGTCGGGGTGAGATAAAAAGGTCTGCCCACGCCCCAGCTCCATCTCCGCAACACCACACTCCACCCACCAACATCACCGACTTTCTTCTGTTCCCACCCTCAGCATCATGTGTGGATTGCCTCATGATACTACAGGCGGTTCCTCTTCCGCTCGTCCGTCCTCCATAGTATCTCAAGGAGGTCGTCAGCGCAATAACAACATGCGCACTGAAATTCAACTTCGAGCCGGGCAGCACAAGCTGCTCCAAGGAACCAGCATTTGCCGCGCGCGCCCGCAAGGTCACTGTGTTTGTCATTGTCCGTTGCTCCTAGATGACATGCGTCTTCTTCATCCGGCTTTTGCTAACATCATTTCCCAGATCGCGTCGCTGCCTCATGAAGCCGCCTTCGCGCCTCATTGAGCTAGCTGTCTTGCATCGAGCTTCAAAAGGTTCATCAACAGCCTCGATGACCTGTTCGAAACGCGCCGCTATGTCGTCGCCCTCTCGGGCTAAGAAGGAGACTGTCGCACTTGCTCGAGCTTCCGTAAGTTGACCCACCCCGCATCCATGCATTGTCTGATGAAGATTCCAGACACCACAAACTCGACATACATGCGGCACAACTTGCGCAAGTTCGGAACGCGTCGACCAAAAAGACGTGAGCAATGTTACATGTCCACATTACCTTCCGCACGGGAGCCGGACGACCATAACCGCCGCCATGCCCGGTGGGCGCGCCTGGTGCACATTGCATACCCGGGCCATTCGGATCGTGGCTGGTCCTGATGGAACAGTGCCGCTGGCAGCGCGAACAGATGTGCTGGCAGTGGCTGCACAACACCATGGGCCGGACATCAACACCCAGCCGGCGCCTTTCCAAAGACATCAAAATCACAAGCGACAATTTCTGGTGCAACACCATGGGCCAGAACATCAACACCCAGCCAAAAGACTTCCGAAAGACATAAAAATCACAAGAGACAATTTCTGCTTTTCCAGATGCCAGGTGTGATGAAGGAAGAAAGCAGACAACGGAGGCAGCGAAACCTTTTATACCTTCGGACTCGGAAGAAGATGGCTGTGCGCACATGTGCCGATCGATTCGGTCTTGTTCTTTGTCTCTTGTGATTTCTATCGATCTTGTTCTTTGTCTCTTGTGATTTTTATCGA